>Ga0315268_10000133_pt1 | contig 86305 bp, 75 predicted proteins | sample C1_top_MG_FD_204535 | JGI IMG/M metagenome (GOLD analysis project Ga0315268, IMG submission 204535) | Sediment microbial communities from Yellowstone Lake, YNP, Wyoming, USA - C1_top | ecosystem: Environmental > Aquatic > Freshwater > Lake > Sediment | place: USA: Wyoming | collected 2017-08-01
GTCTGCCTGTCCTCTCCCTCAGTCTGCCCATTTTCGCTGTAATGGCCAGTTTCAATGTGTGGATGTTACATGATGCCCTGACTAACGGGCCACTCTGGTACACAGATTATGGGATGGGCGGTATGCAATGGGGCGCTCGCCAGATCACCCTGGCAGTCGACCAGTTTCTACAAGCACACCCCCAGACCCACCTGATCTTTTCACCAGCCTGGGCAAATGGTACGGATACCGTGTTGCGCTTTTTCTACTCCGATAAATTGCCTTTTGACGTCGGCAGCATCGAAGGATACTTAAACCAGCACTTACCGTTAGATGACCATACCGAATTCGTGATGATTCCGGAAGAATATCAACGCGCCAGCCAGAGTCCTAAATTCACAGACCTTCAGGTGGATCAGGTGCTCAATTATCCCAACGGCCAACCGGGTTTTTACTTTATCCGCCTGCACTATGTGAAGAATATCGATACTATCTTTGAAGCAGAGCGTGAGGAGCGCCGTAAGCTGGTAGAAGGGCAGGTTTCGATAGGAGGACAACCTGCCGAGGTAAAATACTCATATCTGGATATGGGGCCGATAGAAAAAGCCTTCGATAACGACCCGAACACCCTGATCCGCTCTTTGGAAGCTAACCCTTTGCAGGTCCAGGTAACCTTCGAACAATCCCGGCCAATCCAGAGCATCAGCGTGCGGATCGGAGGCAATGCCAGCCAGGTGACCATCCGCTTGCTGGATTCCACGGGTGGAGAACTGTTGGCCGAGAGCCAACGCGTGACAGATGAACCGAATCCACGCACTTTGGTTTTCCCTTTGGAAAGGTCTTATCTCGCCGGACAAGTTTGGGTGATCATCCAAAGCCTGAATGATTCTGAGCCTGCCCACGTCCATTTATGGGAAATAACTTTCAGTCCATGAACCCGGATATCTCCTCTCCGCACCCTGTTCCCTCCCTGGTGAAACGTACATTTGAATTGAAGCTGTTAATTGCTGAAATGTTGATCCTTTCTCTCTATGGCTGGTTGCGCCTGGAACAAGCCATCGTGGGATGGGATTGGCTTATCCAGGTGGGAATCCGGCCTGGTCCTGGCTACCTGGTAATCAGCGGCCTGCTATGGGGGTTGGCAGGTGCAGGTGCTGGGGTGGCGCTACTGGTTCGTTGGCGCTGGTCTCCCCTGATCGCCTGTCTGGGTGCCCTTTTCTGCGCATTGCTCTATTGGTTTGAACGCCTGGTATTCACTCGCTCAAACGACAACCTTTCAAACATACCCTTTGCCGTTGTTCTGACCTTGCTAGGATTGGGCCTGGTCTTTGGAGTGCTGGCCTTGCCCCGCCAGAGAAAGTATTTCTCAAACTATGAACAAAAACCCCCAAGAGATTGAAGCAAAATTTTATTTAAAGGACCTACCCCGGCTTGAAAAAATGCTGCAGACCCTCGGAGCAGAATTGGTTCATCCCCGAGTCCATGAAATCAACCTGCGTTTTGATACCCCAGAAGGAATCCTGCGATCCACTGGTAGAGTGTTGCGTTTACGCCGTGATTCAACCAGCCACCTGACCTTCAAGGGTACCCCAGAGCCTTCTGACCAGGTCAGCATTCGCAGAGAGATCGAATTTGAAGTCAGCGATTTTGACACCGCTCGTAGCTTCCTGGAAATGCTGGGATATCACGTGGTGGTCTGGTATGAAAAACACCGCACCACCTATCTCCTGGCAGGAGTACTGGTTACATTAGATGAACTTCCGTATGGAAATTTCTGCGAGCTGGAAGGCATGAGCGCACCTGCAATCCAGAAGGCGGCTAAACTGCTGAAGCTGGATTGGGATGCTCGTTGCACCGAAAGTTATCTGGCATTGTTTGATCACCTGCGCGCCGGTCGTAACCTTTCAGTTCAAAATCTGAGTTTTGAGGAATTAAGCGGAATGACCTTCAAACCGGAGGAGCTGGGGGTCAGGCCAGCAGACCACTCGACAACTTCTCAACCCTGACCTGCGAGTAGATGCGCTGTATATCCTCGATGTAGCAATCGGCAGTTCCTTCCGTCATCACCACCGCTGCACTGGTGGCAGCTGCCCAGCGCAACGCTTCACCCCAACCATCTCCTAACCCCAAGCGCCACGCCAGCGCTGCCGAGACTCCATCTCCTGCCCCGGCCGAGTTCACTTCCTCCTGGCGCGGGCTGGAGGCCAACCAGACCTCCCCCGGCAGCACCGCCAGGATACCCTCTGCTCCGCAGGTGATCACCATGGCTGGCAATTCAAAATGCTTCAGGACCTTTTGAACCTCCAGCTGCAAGATATTCATCCCTTCCAAAGAAGCGCCAAAAGTCCGCCCGAATTCAGCTCGATTCATCTTCAGAATCGCTGGCCTGGCTTCCGCTGCTTTCAGGGCTGGTTCACCGGGGCAGTCGATCAATGTACACACACCAGCCTGTGCTGCAATCCGGATCAGTTGGGCATAGAAATCAGGCTGTAACCCACTGGCCAACGAGCCGGCTGCAATTACCCAGCGGAAGCTTCCTACCTGCGCCGAAAACTTTCGGATGAAAGCTTGCTGATCTGCAAAGGGAACTGAATATCCCTGGGTAGTGATATGACTGTGACGATGGTGCTTCATTTCGACCACTACATGTGCGATGCGCGTATCCCCCTCCACCCAAACCAGGTCCAGCGGGATTGCATAGCGTTCCTTCAGAATACCAGCCAGATATCGGCCAGTATCACCCGCCATAAAGCCCATCGCCAATTGAGGGACTCCGAGCGCCTTAAGGACTACCGAAGAATCAAATCCTTTCCCTCCCACGCAGTCCACCACTTTCTGAGTATAAGCAACCATGCCGGGCTGAAACTCATCAATGAACAACACCCGATCAAGCGCTGCATTGGCAGTGATAGTTAAGATCATTTCCCCTCTTTATTGCAGCAGCCGCATGGCGATGATACACCAGGCGTTCCAATCGATCCGCTCTAAAGAATCGATTGCCGCCAACAGATCCTTCCCTGCCACCAGGATGCCATGCCTGGGCATCAAGACTGCAGCAGCCTGTTTACGAATATTGTCCTCCCTACCTCGCAAACCTTCCACCACGTTCCTGGCCAGGTCAACGCTGTGTGAAGGAGCAAAGGGAATGACTTCCACCCTGCCAAACTTCTCAGTCGATTCCAGTACCGGGTCAATTGGTTTTCCCGCCGCTGCAAAAGGCATCACATGGAACGGATGGGCATGGATGATCCCATGCACATCGGGAAAATTACGGTAAACCGCCAGGTGCGCCTTACCCTCACGAGAGAAGAGGGGATGAGAAAGAAGGCTGTCATCTTCTAAAGTCCCGGTGACAACATCACTGGCATTCAGCTGCCAATGCTTCTTCGCTCCACTGTAGCGCGGGGAAATAAAGATACGGTTGCCATCACGGCCACTGACATTGCCACCAGCCATATCGGTTAAGCGACGCTCGAACATCCTCCGTCCCACCAGAGCAACTAATTCAGCTAGATCGTCCACGAAGCTCCCTCGCTATAAGATATCGTGCAATCATAACATAAGATCAATTGATTTTTACCGGTACGACCAGCCGTTGGCCGATGCTGAGCCTGGCCAGATCCTTCAGGCCGTTTGCCTGGGCGATGGCCTGGACGGTACTCAAAAAACGCCCGGCAATTGCAGGCAAGGTATCCCCCGGTTCTACGGTATATTCCACTCGCTGTCCCTTTTGCAGGTCAAGGACTGCCGGATCGGCTTTCACCTCTCGCTGATCGGTAGTTCGCAGGTCCGCATAGCCCAGCTTCCGCATCCAGTCGCATAACACAGGTCCACCGTGGCGATCAGGGGTTGGGATGCCATCTGACAACAACCCTGAATATCCTGCAAAATATCCCTCCCGACCGGTGAGTTGCCGGATAGCAGCATCAGAAAGCTGCCGATCCCCTATTGCAATTGCATGGATATGCACCGGCGAGCCAGAATAAAGCTCATCGAAATCCCGAAACCAAGCTGCAAACCCTGCCACCCGCAAAGCCCGAACCAGCCGTTCGATTTCGTCATATAGCACCTTCCACTCCGGAAGTTGGATAACCGCTAAATCCACCGCTCCACCCCCCAGGTGCGTTCCGAAGCTGGCAGCCCCGTTGTCATGGTAGCTTCCCTGCGTGATGGCTGTCTGGGTGATATCGATCTTCCCATGATAGAGCTCGGCTGCATACTCCAACATTGCCAGGGTGCGCCGGTCCAATTGCCAACCATTGACCTTGACGATGGCATAATCGTCAGGTGGCTTTCGGCACCCGGCCGGGTCAAAGAATGCTGGAATAACTAGAGTGGCCGTCGGGTTGGGAGTGGGGGTTCGCGGCACAGGCGTAACCGTAAGAGTTGGCGAAGGCAGTTGAGTGGGGGGAAAAGTCCGGGTGGTTTTGGCAGGTTTATCCGCCAGAGATAAACCAGAAGCCGGCTTAATACAGCGGGTCGTCAAGAGAACAAAGAATAGTGAAATCAGAGCTTTATTTACTCTCATCCATACTACCTTTTACGAAAAGCCGGTCATCACGACGCGATCCATTCAAACAGGAATCCTTTTATAATATATCAAAAGACCTTCTGCCCAGGAGTTAGATTATGCCCGAAATATCCCCTTACACCCGCCGGGCAATTGAATATATCCGTTATCTCTCAGAAGAAATCGGCGGGAGGGGAAGCTGCACGTCAAAGGTTCGCCAGGCCCTGGATTATATCGCCAATCATCTACAGGCGTCAGGAGTTAAGCAGGTGAATTTCGAGCTATTTACTGGCACAACCTCCACATACCGTCCCTATGCATTGGCTTTCGGTTCCGCGCTATTGGGAACCGTGGTATTCTGGCTGATTGGCGGCCAAAGAATCCTGATTGCTGTGGCAATTCTGAGCGGGTTAGCGGCCTGGGGGATGATTGCAGAGACAGATTTCACTCCCAACTGGTTGCGTTGGATGTTACCAACGGCTAAAACACACAACCTGGTAGGAATCCTTTTACCAACAGGCGAAATCCAACATCGAGCGGTACTCTGCGCTCATGTGGATACACACCGTACGCCGGTAATTTATTCCTCCTCGACCTGGCATCGCCTCTTCAGTCTTTTGGTAACCCTGGCCTTCGCCAGCCTGACGGTCAATATCCTGGCATATGGATTAAGTGCGCTGTTTTACTGGCAAGGGGTACGCTGGCTGGGCCTGGTGACTGGCCTGGTCCAGCTTTTGGCGCTGATGCTATGCTTGCAGGCTGAGTTCACCCCATTTTCCCCGGGCGCCAATGATAACGCCTCGGGAGTCGGCACCGTCCTTGGACTGGTTCAACGGCTCACCGAGGAGCCTTTACAAAACACCGAGTTGTGGGTACTCTTTACCGATTGTGAGGAAGTGGGGGCCTACGGGATAGGCGCCTTCATGGATCTTCATGCTGAAGCACTGGGCGCTGAAACGTTGTATATTGTTTTGGATGAAGTGGGAATTGGGGGTGTGGAATACCTGATCAGAGATGGCTTGATCCTCAAGCGTAATACGCACCCGCGCGCCATAGTGATCGCCCGCCAAGCGACTGCCGCGCTTCCCAACCTGGCGATTGCTGAACAGGTTGGCATGGCTTATACCGATGGCACCGCTGTCACTCGCCGCGGGTTGCCCGCCCTGCATATCAACACCATCGACCGTTCCAGCAGCCCCCAACATCACTGGCACCAAATGTCTGACAGGCTGGAAACTCTGGATCTTCAGGCATTGGAGAATACCCACCGCTTTGCCTGGCAGGTGTTGCAGGTCGTGGATGCAGGCTGAACTTGCATTTATCCCGATCCTGGATATACTAAAAAGCATAATCTGAAAACCATTCTTGTTCCTGATGAATACAAGAGAACATGTACGGAAGTAAACCTTTTTACAAGAAATCTCCTTTCTGGGTCGGCGTATCGATTGTCGTACCACTGCTTCTATTCCTGATCTCCTTTCGCCAGGAGGTCGGTGCAATAATCCGCCTGCTCTATTTTCATTCCTGGGAGGTATTCTTCGAACCGGATACGATGGAGGCGATGGTAGTCCTCCTGTATAATCTTATTTTTTGCTTTGGGCTGGTCTTTTTGTTCTGGTTGATCCTGATCTCCGCCCAGGCGATCCTGCCGATCATCAATGTAGACGAGGTTTTTCGGACGGCTTTTCATTTGGTGGTGTACCTGTTGGGTTGGCACGGGGCAGCCGTATTTATCAAAGATGGGAAAATTATTGGCACCCCAGAGGAGCTGAGGCGCAGCGGACCGGGAGTGGTGGTGGTCGATTTTAACAGTGCGGTGGTGTTGGAAGAACAAGTTCCATCCCCAGGTCTTAATACTGCCTTTCTGAACATATTTATGGATTTCTTTTCCTGGCTGGGTTTATCAGATCGCTACCAAAGCCCACGCATCTGCAACAAGGGGATCACATTCATCCGACCTCTTGAAAGGATTCGCGCCGTAGTGGATCTGCGCAATCAATTTCGAATGCAGTCCAATAATCGTGCCTATACTCGCGATGGTATTGAGATCATAACCAACGTATTCTGCGGTTTCACCATCGGTCAGGATGCAGATGTCCTTCAGGTAACTTATGCGGGAGAAAAAGTCGCCGATAATTTGCGCGTGGTAACCTTCGAACATCTGGAAGATGGGCGGTTGAAGGTCAAGGAGCTTTCTGACGAACTGGACCTTCAGGATCGCGAAGAAATTCACCGCAACACCTGGCTGCAGATCCGGCGCAATCAGATGCTCGATTATTTCGATCCCCCAAAGATCGAGCCGTTTCCTAAGTTTGATCCGGATCGCATCTTTGCGGCAGTGTCCTCTCAGGCTCGCGACGATAAAAAAGAATTAGTGCCCTGGGATGAGCTGCCGGCTTTAGTAGCTGTGGATGTATATCGTAAGATTCTCTCCGAGAACAACTACGATGACTTCTACCGGCAACCGAGTGATCCTCAGGTATTCCCCCTCAATGAGATTAAGAAGAAAATGCGGATCAGGATGCGCAATAATGGAATTCTTTCCTACCAACTGGTCCTCCATCGCTCTCCCCGTGTCTCTTTGGAAGAAGGCGCCGACTATAGCCAGGATGCTCTTTGGGTATCGCAGATAGAGCCCTTTATCACCTCCAAGCCACTGCGGGAGCGGGGCATCAAGGTTCTTTTTAGCGGTTTCACTGATCTCACCCCCGTTTCCGAAGATGTGCTTAAGAAGCGGTTAGAAAGCTGGCGTGCCCCCTGGGTGCAAGAAGCCCGTATTCAACAATCACAGCGCGATGTACAGGCGCTTTTAACCCGTAGCCACGCCTACGCCCAGGCCCAGCAAGAGTTGGTCAATAAATTGGAGCAGGTTCTACAAGGAAATCAGCTTATGGAAGAAGCGCTTGCCACTCGCGTTCTACAAGCCCTCGAAGCTGCCTCTCTCGACTCCAGAACGCGCCAGTTGCTGCCCGCAAATACTTTGGAAGTGATGCGTTCACTGCGCGATTGGATAGGCTAAGAAAAGATGATAAAGGTAAAGCAATGAGTCTTTCAGGTGACAGCCAGCAAGCCATACGACAGATCCGAACATTTCTGCGTCAAAACACAGAGCTGATCCAGTCGATATTGGGTTTGCTGCGCACATTCCTGGCGCTAGGAATTCCTGTCTTCGCTGTCTGGTTCAGTGGGCATCTCTTTGAAGCCCAAAAGCCGGAAACCCTGGCCACGATTGCCTTTTTGCAGAGCAACTGGGCGCTCAGTAAGCTGCCAGGTTGGGTGTTATTTTGTCTGGCTGGACCGAACTTGCGCTACGCCATCTTGCCCGTGGTGGCAATGATTTGGGTTGTACTCCTGGGAGCCTTCTTTGTCCGGGATGTCTACGAGCTCAAAAGACTGCACAGGGCATTGAGCTATATTGGAAGCTCTTTTTTTGGCCTGGATTACCCGACCATCACGGTGGACGCCGGAGAGATCAAATCCGATGGGGGAGAGCAAAACCTGCTGGATGCCATCGGGGGGCCAGGCTACTGTGCAATACAACCTGGGAATGCGGTGATTTTCCGTAACTTGCGGCAGCCTTCCTCCACCAGCGTGACAGGTACCTATTTCATGGCACCCTTTGAACGAATCGGTCAGATTGCAGACCTGGATGAACAACAAGGCTACCTGGAAGAGGCCAGCACGATCACCCGCGACGGCATCCAGGTCAAATTAACCGATGTTCGTTTCCGCTACCGAATCGCGACAGATATAGTAAATGGGAAGCCGTTGCGCCCTTCGCTGCAGAACCCATACCCTTATTCCGAAAAAGCCCTGAATAACATGACCTACAATCTTTCAGTGAGTAAAACCGGGCTGGATACCTGGCATCAGACAGTCAGTCGCGTGGTAGTGGGCGCAATTATGGAATTCATCAACGCAAACGATATCGATTTCCTTACCGCCCCGCGCGAGGAAGGCAAAAATCCTCGCCTGAGTATGAAGAACGAAGTCTTTGCTCAAGGCATTCAAAAAGCCCTGGAGGGGAACGGGGCTGAGCTGTTGTGGGTCGATGTTGGGCACATCGACATTGTACGCGAAGAGGTGGATAGCCAACGAGTAGACCTGTGGTCCACCGACCTGATGGGCGATGCCAGGGTTAAACAGGCCTATGGGGATGCGATCTATCAGGTGAATATGGAGGTGGGTCGGGCTGAAGCCCAGGCTGAATTGATCATCTCGATCGCCAATGCCTTCCAAAATATTCGACTCGGTCCTAATTCCCGCCAGGATGTTCAAAGGTTGCTGGTAGCGCGCACTGCACAAGTGCTCGATGCATTCCACGATCAGTTGTTCCGCGATCAGCCCGCAAAGGATCAGGAGAGCAAGTCTCAAAATGCTCCCTCCACTTAACGTCCTGGATTGGTTGAATGTCTTTACTGTCAGCCAGATCAGCCCGCGAAACCAGCGGCTGGTAGATCAAATCCTGGATCCCAACACCCCTGATGCTGATCTAGATCGTCACATCGGTACTCTGCTGGGACTGCCAAAATCCCCGAGGGAAAACCCGGAAATTCTATTGATTTGTGGAGCAGCGGAAGCGAATCGGGGAAATTTCCCTGCCGCCCGCTCTCATCTACAAACAGCGATCCGCGAATATATCTATGACCGTCACCGGAGGGCAATTGGCCTTTATCTCCTGGGTTGGGTGGAGTGGGAGCTGGATTCACAGAACCCCAAACCAGCTGAGAAAAACTGGGAGAAAGCAATTGATTTGTTTACCCGCCTGGGAAAAGGGGATTTAAGGCTAACGGAATGGTACGAAGAACGGCTGAAAGAGATGAGAAATTTCATCGAGATGGAAAAAGCCACCCGGTTGGACAATGTATTTTTCTGGCTCAGGAGCATTGGAGATTGCTCCATTGGAGAAAGTGCCATTTCTCAACAAAATCGCCTGCTCATTGACATGTTACATCGCTATCTGAACCAACACAAATACGACCAGGCAAAAGGCATGATCGAGATGCTTCTAAAGGTCAGTTCTCAGGTCGGCGACCTGGCTGAAAATGTCGAAATACTGATCGAATGCAGCCTGGCATACAACCAGTTCGGGGATTGGGAGAAAGCACTCGAGTATATGCGGAAAGCTGCTCGCCTGTGCCCTCCCTTGACTCATGGGCAGGCCGTTACGAGCTGGATGTTAGGCATCCTGGAATGGAACAGCAAAAAACATCGACCTCAGGCCATACAGGATTGGCAAAAAAGCATTCAGGAATTTAAGAGGCTCGCTTTGCAGGCCGATTACCTCAACAACCCCAGGCGCCGGCGAGCATACGAAGACACCATAAAGACGATAGAATACGCTTACCGGTGGATGACTGAGCGGTCGTTTTGACCGTTTCCATTTATAAATCTCTGGGCTTTAGTTTCAAAAATCCTTCGACGTCCGGTACATCTTCGATGACAAATCTTGAAAGCTCCCGAGGATCTATTTTCGACTCTGCTTCAGCCAGGTTGGCAGAGATAAAGCGGTCCGCCAGGTGCCCTTTCATCTTCTCATAAACCTCTCGTACAAAACGTGCATTTCCAAAGCTGACCGGATCATGTTTTTTGACCTGGTAAAACAGGCCACGCAAATGATGCTCAACTGGTTCTGAGATCTGGTATCCCTCTTTTGAAGTGAAGGTCAACAAGATTTGGATTAACTCGTCTAACTCAAAGTCTGGGAAATCAACCACTAATCCAAAGCGCGACTTCAAACCAGGGTTTGAATTCAGTAACATTTCCATCTCGCGCGGATAACCCGCCACGATCACCACCAGGCGATCGCGGTTATCTTCCATGGCTTTGACCAGGGTATCCACCACCTCGCGCCCATAATCAGCCTCAGCACCACCCAGCAGGGAATAGGCCTCATCGATAAAAAGCACCCCATCGATTGCTTTACGAATCTGGCCCATCGTCTTAATCGCCGATTGTCCGACATACCCCGCTACTAGATCCACACGGCTGACCTCCACGCAATGCCCTTTGGAAAGCAATCCCATAGAACGGTAAATTTTTCCTATCAACCTGGCAACGGTCGTCTTGCCAGTGCCTGGATTCCCGAGGAAAACCATATTCATCAGACCCGGTTTCTTTTTTTCCGTGTCCACATAGCTGGAGCGGATGCTGGAGAAACGAATTTTATTGAACATCTGCTGCAAGGATTGCTTGACTGGATTCAACCCGACCAACTGGTCTAACTCTGCCAAGAGCTGATCTACCGTCTGCTCCGGAGTGCCCAGCAGAAGCAGAAACCGCTCTGGCATATCCTCTATTGTGGCGGGAGTATCGTGCGGTAGTTTTTGCTCGAAGATGCGCACTGCCCGCCTTCTTTCGAGAACATCGCACAGGTTACGCATCTCACCAGCATTTCCGAAGGTTTCATCGCGAGTGTCATAAAGGTGTTCAACGACCTTGAAAAGCGGGTCTTTGAGGTCCTGTTGCACGGGGATATCTCTATCCTGGAGCAACCTGGTGAGAATCTCACTCAATTCCTGAGGCGAATAATCCGGAAAAACAAAACAATTATCTTCCGGGATGCGTCGTGCCAGGCCTGGATTGGAGCGGCGAAAAGTCTCCATTTTCTCCGGATATCCAGCCACGATGATCACCAACCGGTTGCGGTCTTCTTCCATGCGGATGATTAACTGGTCGATAGCCTCCTGTCCAAAACCGCCTCGCTCTTTCTCAGAAAGAGCATAGGCTTCATCAATAAATAGAACTCCATCTATCGCCTGGTCAACTACCTCATTCGTCTTGATGGCGGTTCCCCCCATATACTCTGCAATCAAGTCCACCGCGGATACCTCAACCAGGTGGCCTTTCTTTAAAATTCCAAGGTCGTGGAAAATCTCGCCGACCAGCCGCGCCACGGAGGTCTTCCCGGTGCCTGGATTGCCGGAAAACATCATGTGCAGCAATGGGGGTTCTATGGTGTTTTTATGGTCGGTCGCCAGTTGTTTTTGGACCGTCACCCAGGCAGAAAGCTCGTATAGCCTGTGCTTGATCTCTTTCAAGCCAACCAGCCTATCCAGCCTTGCCTGAACATCCACCCGATTCTCCCGATAGGCTGAAACCCACTGCTTTTCACGGAAGACTTCCTTGTTCAGGGTATCAACATTTTCAAGCCTCGAAAGCCATACTTTCGCTTTTTCATCCTCGGCTTCCATCCATGTACAAAATAGCTCGAATTGGTCGCGTGGGATCTCGCGATGTTTCTGCGCCTTCCAGTACCTGAGGATCCTGGCAATTTCATCTTTTCCTGGATTGCCAATCTGCGTCACTTGTGGGGCTTTCCGGGTGCTGGTTCTTCCCCGTTGGATGAAGGTGCGTACTTCGGGGATCGGCGTCCGGGTAGCAATTCCGACTAAGTCGTTGAAGGTATCGGCGGAGAAAAGGAAGATACATAGATTCCTGTTTTCAGCCGGCAGATGAAACCACTCCCCCACTACTCCCGAAAGCGTCCGAGGATCATCGAAGAAATTCTGGGTGGTCTCCGCCTGCATGAACACAATCGCCGAACGAATATTGCCCTGTTCTTTCATCATCGAATCCATCAAGCGGATGGCATGCACATCACCCATCATCGGATCCGGCGTGACGCGTTGTTGCAGGTATCCTTTACGGATGAACATCTTATCCTGATAGGGTCCCCCTTTCAAAACCTTCATCCGCTCATATCCATCCTCAATTACCTGTTCCTGGCTGCTAACAATACCATTGGGTCGAGCCAGTTTATCAGAAACCTGGTCTAGAAAGAAAATCCCTCGTTGAGGAGCATAAAACACGATGCGCTGGAATCCTTTTTTACTAAGAACATTTACTAAGGCATGCTCAATCGAAAAAATCTCTAAATCGGCGTTGATGAACAGGTCATCCATCGCCGGGCCATAGAGAACCATGATGTGGGTTTCTGGTTGTTCGCTAAGAATCTTTTCGAGGCGTTCCATGGGTTTTTGTTCTTCGTAAATAGGCTGTTCCAGGCTCGGAAGGCTGCTGTAAACCCTTCTTGATCGGGACTTGGTAACCCACTTTCTCTTCTTTCACTACGGTGATAGGACTGATATCCAATCCGTAACCAGCCAACGCGTTGTTTAGCTCGCGCGCTCTTTGAATTAACTCGTGTTCTGTCCGGATTTCAGAATCATGTGACAACAAATGCCACTCATTTTCGCCATTCGTGCCCGGAAGCGGAACCACTTGGATATCCACTTCATCCCCCTGGTAATTGCGCATCCTGGCGACATATTCACGGCGTTGATCTTTCCGGTCATATCTAGAATCGACCATGCCGAAACCTTGAGATTGCAGGGCTTGAACGATGATGTCGGCAATATTGATTCTGAGCTGTGAATTGAGTGCCGCCATGCGAGCATTAAAGATCACCTGTTCCAATGACTCTTCCAATTCCGGAATCAATTGTTCGCGGAGTTTAACCAGCTCCTCAGTGCTGAATTGATGCCACTCATTTTGCAGCGAGACGACGATATTTTCAACCAATTCCAGAAATGGGACCAGCTTATTTCCTGACCAATAATCCACATCGATTTCCTCCGGTTGAATGTTTCCTTCCAGGTCAATTCCTGGGACTCTTTGGCGTTGATTAGCTGATTCAAGCAATTCCGTAGCCATTTGGGAGACATGGTAGTAATTCAGCATCCATTCCTGAGTACTTTCTTCCAAAGAAAGACGTAGATCGGATAATTGATTGCAAACATCAATTGCCGCCAGGTACGACGCTTCTGGCATCCCCAATTGGATGTGGTTCTCAGCCTGGGATACCAGGAATTCTAATTTCCTAATCATCCCCGGAGCAAATTTCTCGTGGTCGTAATTTTGGCGGATGTGATGCAGATACTTTTGAGCCATCGCGATTGCTGACCTGGCAGTTTGGTTTTGATTGACCCTTTCGTCACGGAACGATTGTATCTCACTCCTTAACGAGGACAACTCAGTCTCATGTTTGTCCTTCTCTTCTTGAATGATCTGTAAGAAACTCTCGGTGTGCTCTGCAATCAAGCGATTGGTCTCTTGGCTGTTGGCAGCCTGCATATGCTCCAGATTATGGATAAATTCCTCTTGTTGATGGACGATCCTCAGATTTGCCTGTTCTTCTATTGCTGATAAACTGGCATCATATTGCGCAATGGTCTGCAAAAATTCCTGATGCCTGCTTTGTGTTTGGGCAAGCTCACTTAACAATGCTTGAATGGTTTCCTGTTGGTGAACATCTGACCTGCGGGATTGATTCTTTTCCAAATTTCGCAGCTTCTTTTCAGCTTCATACAGCCGGTTGAATTCTTCCTGGCTAATAGAAATTGTAGCTTTCTTATGACCACTCATCTTTCACCATCCCTGAAACCATTTTCCTGGCGCGTTCGATCGCTTGATCCACAACTTGATCAAAACCAATGGGCGGGATTCCCACCAGGAACAATTCGTTGTTTTCAGCAAAGCGGATTTCGATGGATCTCTGCACTTTATCAAATGGATAGCCAACCCAGCGGTTCGTCAGAAAGTGAATTTGCTGGTTCGAGCTTCCTCTTAGGCCAATACCGTCATTTTTTTCTTCAATATAGGGTCCATCAATCAGAACATCGACTAGACTCAGGAGCTCCTGGGCTCCTTCTAGCAATAAGTCATTTTGCAAATGAGAAAGTGTATGGCCGCTAAAGCAAATGATATCGATTTCCCGGGTCTTTTTCATTTGCCTGACTAATTCGACCAGTGATTGAGCTTGTTGGAAAGGTTCACCACCCGATATTGTCAACCCATTGACCTTTGGGTCCTTAAGTAGAATCTCTGCCAGTTTTTGCGGAGAAATCAAGATCGACTTCCTGTTTGGAATCCAATCTTTTGCAATGCATCCCTTGCAATGCATAGGGCAACCCATCACCCAGACCGCGGACCGGTATCCTGGGCCTAAAACATGGGTTCCTACGGTGTAAGCCGCAATATTTAATAAACCTTGAGAGCCTGTAAACATCGACTTTTCTTCCATTTTACATCGCTATTCACTCAAAACATTAATCCAGTTTGATAAAGTGCAAGGATTCCTTATTATTGACCGTTTATAGCTATATTATAGCACTAATGTTCTAAATAATAAACAAGCATTTTCTTTGGCAATTTTTGTATCTCGTTGTATACTAACAATACATTTCTTAAGGAGAATTTCGATCCAGTCGTGGAGACCAATAGATGATCCGCATTGTAAAAGCAGAAAGACGCTATTTCTCTGATTTTGGCTGGATGAAAACCTATTGGCTTTTCTCCTTTTCAGATTATTACGACCCTAACAATGTGAATCTGGGATCATTAAGAGTATTCAATGACGATTATATCGAACCTGGCATGGGATACCTCAACCACCAACATCGCGAGATGGAAATCATCACTATCGTGTTGGATGGTGAAATCACGCACCGGGATAGCATGGGAAATATCACTATTCTCCGGGCGGGTGATGTGCACAGGCTTTCCGCCGGCAGCGGGGTAACGCATACGGAACTCAACCTTTCCACCAGGCCGGTTCACTTCAATCAAATTTGGATCTATCCCGATATCCGCGGTCTATCTCCCAGCTACGAACAAAAAAGCATCAACCCACTCCTTTGGAAAGACATCCTTTACCCCATCGCCTCCGGGCAACAACTCAGCGGCGGTATTTCATTCAACACCGATGCGACCATTTACCGGACAGAATTATCGTCCGGGAAGAGCATCACTTATGAGACTCTGGAAACACGCAAGGTGTTAATCTACCTCAGCCAGGGTCAAATACTGGTGAATAACAATATGATGAATAGCAAAGATCAGGCCCGGATAGAATCGGAAATGACTTTGAAAATTGAAGCCCAAATGCCTTCTCAATTCATCCTGGTCGATGTTCCTTCCCGAAAGAGTTACTTTTCGACTGGACCACTTCACAATTGATAGGAGGAACCCATGATTCGAGATCTGATTCTAAAGAACCGCAGTTACCGTCGTTTTGACCAATCCTTTCCGGTTTCTACCGAAACCTTAAGGGAACTGGTTGATCTGGCGCGGCTTTCTGCTTCAGGATCCAATTTACAGCCCATTAAGTACCTGCTTTCTTCATCTCCTGAGACCAACCGGATTATATTCAATCACCTGGCCTGGGCTGGTTATCTTAAAGATTGGCCGGGACCCTCCGAAGGGGAACGCCCTACCGCTTATATAATCTTGCTGCTGGATAAACGGATAGCCAGGTCGGTTGGTTGTGATCACGGAATTGCTGTGCAGAGCATTCTGCTCGGAGCGACCGAACGGGGGTTAGGAGGATGCATTATCGGATCCGTCAAACGACAGGAGCTAATGCAAGTCCTGGAAATTCCAGATGAGTTTGAAATCCTACTGGCAGTAGCCCTGGGAAAGCCAAAAGAACAGGTGGTAATCGAAGCTGTTGGACCGGATGGCGATATTAAGTATTGGCGGGATTCTGCGCAGGTCCACCATGTTCCAAAGCGTTCCCTGGACGACATCATTTTAAGAACTTATTGAACCCTATTGTTTTTCGCTCAGATTGAACACCCCGGGCCGCGTGAGTTGAACCCCAACCCGGGTCCAATCAACCTCTTTACATATACGGCGGATATCCTGGAAAATACCCAGGTATGCCAGAAATTTCATGATTTACATGGCTGAACACCAGGGAGAACTGGCTGCTCTACTGGCAGCACTGCTTTGGGCTCTATCCTCAGTTCTGTTCGGGCGAATCGGTCAGCAGATCCGTGCGTTGGAATTGAATCTTTTCAAAGGGGCTCTGGCCATCGGCATGGTGGTGGTGACCATGCTGGTGACCGGGGAATCACTTATCGCGGTCGCTCCCCTGGCCCTGGGATATCTACTGTTGAGCGGCGTCATCGGGATTGGGATGGGCGACACAGCCTATTTTCAAGCACTGAAACACCTGGGAGCCCGCCGCACATTGCTCGTTGGAATCCTGGCACCCCCCTTAACGGGCCTGATCTCGTGGGGATTTCTTAAGGAACAGCTCTCCAGTGGGGCATGGTTGGGCACCCTGCTCACCGTGGCCGGCGTAGGCTGGGTAATCACAGAACGGACGGCTTCTCCAGGCGACAATTCCTCCCTCCCCTGGCGCGGCGTGGCATTTGCATTGCTAGCCACCCTGGCGCAATCGGTGGGGGTGTTACTTTCCAGGGCAGCTTTCACCCAAACAAATGTCAGCGCCCTGCAATCTACCATCCTGCGCCTGGTAGCAGGGGAGATTTTCCTGTTAGGGGCAATTCTATTGCTTCACCAGCGAATTGGCGGCTGGAGCCGGGGAAGAGGCTCTGCTAGGCGCTGGTTAACCATCGGCCTGGCCACCCTGCTAGGCACCTACCTGGGCGTGCTCTTGCAACAAACAGCCCTGGTTTATGCCCGGGCTGCAGTTGTTCAAACCCTGATTTCAACCAGCCCGTTATTTGTATTGCCGGTGGCTGCCTTGAGTGGTGAAAAGGTCAGCCTGCGAGCCATCGGTGGAGCTCTGCTTGCGATGCTGGGAGTGATCGTCCTGTTCTCAACGGGGTAATTAAAGGATCAGGGTGTGGTCAGCAGCTCGCCCTGGCAGACCCGGCCCAGAACTTAACCACATCTTCATTCCATCTCCTGCCAGGTGGAGGGCCAGATGAGCTTTTACGTCCTCATGTGCATACCCAAATCTATCACCGCTGGTGGAACATAGTAGTTCCCACAGCGCCCGGAGTGGCTCCTCCCTTTCAACCAACCCGGTGATTTCTTCAGGTGAACGTTGGATACGCTCCAGGCAAGCCGGTCGCGCCGGGTGGGCCAGATCCTCATTCGCCAAAGCAACCGCAGATCTTGAATCCGAAAATATATTGGTCTGGTAAAACCAGCTACCGGGTTCCTCTGCCAGTGCGGTCACCAGCCAGTCCCTCCCGGAAAATTCAATCCGTTCTACCCGCACCTCACCCCGTTTCTGGTGGGCAGTAACCAGTGCATAACCATCTGTAAAAGGTCCAAGAGCGCGAATCACCTCAACGGGTTCCACCCCTGCTCCCAGGCGCAATGTAACCCACACGGCCACGTTGGCCAGCATGTTCCCTCGCTGCGCTCCCGGACGCAGGTATAACGCGTCAACGGCCTGAAAGAACCGATCTGAGCGCCAATTGAAGGCCGAACCTGGCAGCAGGTCAGGATATATAAATGAGAAGACCTGGCAGCCTTCTATCTCAAATGAAACCACACGCAATTGATCGAAGCGCTCACCTGGCTCATCTTCCACATCCTCCTCGCTATGCCATAGTAGCGCTGATCCATCTGCCAGGCGAAAAGCTCCGCTCTGGCAACCTGTATATTCATCCTGCAGCCAGAGCGCCAGCTCGACCGAGGAAATGGTCTGCATATCGACTTTCTGTGGACTGGGTAGCTCAAGCTGTGCACCTTTTCCCCAGGCCTCCAGGCAACCCAGGTATTCTTGCAGAGCACCACGGATGGCAGCAGGCACCCCCTGAGATCGCGATCGTCTTTCTATTATCTTGCGAATGGTTCGCGCGCGCCGGAGCTGGTTGTGAAACTCACCGAGTGTTTGATTCAGAAACCGTTGTTGCAGGATTTTATGCACCTGCACGCGCACAATTTTTCCCAAGTGTTGGTGAGCAGAGGTTAAATTGGCCGGGTCCAGGGATATCCAAACCAGGGGACCCAATATGGAATTCGTTTCCACCAAAGACTCCAACGACATGGCTACGAAGAGGATTGAATCTTATCGAGAAGAGACCGAGCTTTACGCTTCAAGTGAGATCTGCTGGCAAGCTCAACAGCTCTCTGATAGTCACTCGCTGCACCAGCAACATCAAAACGCTCCTGGTAGCACTGGCCTCGGCCCAGGTAAAGTTCTGCATTGCCAGGATCAAGCTTCAAGGCACGGGTGTAATCCTCAATGGCCTGGTCAAATTGCCGGTTGATGCGTGAGGCATCCGCTCGTCCCTGGTAGGGCAATGATGAGCCAGGCATTTGTTCGATTGCCCATCCATAATAGGCCAACGCCCATTCCAGGTTGCCTTTCATGTTGACCAGGCTCAGTTCATTGAAGACCAGCGTATCCTCCGAAGGGTGCTGGATCGCGACCTTCGCATCCGTCCGGCTCCCTTCTTGGTCACCACTCTGGTGGCGCACTATCGAACGGAGCATATAAAGAAGCGGTAAGTGGGGCTCCAATTCAATGGCATGGTTCAAATCCGCTAAAGCTCGTGGAAGATCGCCCAAATCCTGGAAAATGCCACCCCGATTGGCGTAAGCCAGTGCCCACTCGGGTCGCAGACGGATCGCACGTTCGTACCATTCCAATGCTTGCTCTTTTTGGCCCAACAGGTATTCCAATATACCACGATAGAGGAACGCATATGGCTGGACCGGGTTGAGCGCCAGGGCACGTTCCAGGTCCGCCCCAGCGTTCATGTATTCGCCCAGGTAAAGGTAAGCAACCGCGCGGTTGATGTAAAGTAATGCCTGGTTTGGCTGGTGTTGGATGGCTTGGGTAAGGGATTCGATCGCTGGATCCGGGTCATTTTTCAAGAGGTAATAGACAGGACGGTTGACCAATGCAGCAAGCCCCAGATTCATCCAGCGCAATAACCGCTGGCTAAGCGTCGTCGAGCCCAAAATCAATAACAGACTGACCAGGAAAAGCAGGATATCGCCGGTGAGGATGGCAATTAATGCTACAAGTGCTGCCAGTGGGAGGCTGATGAAGATCAAAATGGTGTCAGCGCGACGTGGGCCAAAGAGCATTTCCAATCCGGCCCTGGCGATTCGGCCCCCATCTAAGGGGAAAATAGGAAAGAGGTTAAAGATAGCCAGGCTGAGGTTGGCAAGGGTCAAGACGACCAGGATATTCAACAAGCCGGAAGTTTGCAGAAGCCCTATGCCGAGCGCTGGAATGGTCAGGACGCGAGCTACCATTAACATTACCGCTATGGTAAATAGCAAGATCGCAAGCAAGATATTGACAACCGGGCCGGCTGCTGCGATCAGGAGTGTAGGGAGAGGTTTTTCGGGCTGCCGGCTCAGGTTGGCAAATCCACCCATTGGCCACAGAGTGATGTTCTTAACCTGTATCCCATAGTAACGGGCCGCCAGGGTATGGCCTAACTCATGCAGCACAATACAAACAAAAATAGCCACTACCAACAAAAAGCCTGTCAAAGCTTCCTGCACGGTGCGGTAGCGATAAAGAACCAGAGGCACCAGCAGGATCAACGTAATATGCAGGCGGATTTCAGTACCAGCAATGCTGCCAATCCTGAGGGACCATTTCATCTCAGATTCCCCACACCCATTCAGCCAGCTCCTCCAGGGTTGAGGCCTGATGGGCTTGCGGTAGATACTTGGAAACGCACACGAAAACATCAAATCGGTGCAGTAATGCCATATTCATGGCTCGCCTGAGAAGAGTCTTTCGATCGCCTTTTTTCATCCCATAGGTGTCTAAGAAGATCTCTAGCAATCGTTTATCGCAGTGGAACAGGTCAAAGTGCAAGGCTACCAGTTCATAAGCCAGGTCGGCAACCATCGCATCCCCAAAATCAATGATCCCCAAGGTCTCCCAACCTCCGTCCACCAACCTGCCCAACAGGTGATCCTGAGTCAGGTCGGCATGGATCAAGTAGGGGAGAGCGGTAAGGTCAACCAGTTGATCCAAAGGCAACAGATAGTCCTCAATCTGGGCGATCAGTGGGCCAGGGAGAGAGGCCCATTCATGGTGGTTGGCCTGGCAAGAGGCGCGTTGCTGTTCCAGTAAGGTGAGGAATGCTTTCCAATCAGGCTGGAAAAAGAGGCTTCCGCCCAGCGCAAGGGAATGTAAGCGGCGGGTGAATTCGCCCATCCATATCGCTATGCGCAATTTATCCTCATGGCTAACCTGATCATATACCTCGCCGATACTGACCCCGGGAAGATATTCAAAGATCAGATAAGGCCACGGCCATTCCTCTGATTGCTCAAAGAGCCTACCAGAAGCCACCAAACTGGCAGCCCGCACGGCAGGATCGCGCAAGAGCAGTTGATTTGCTTCCCATTCAGCCAGGAAAGACTTCTCCCCTTCAAAAAGCCGGCCGAAAAACTTGATCACCCAACGATCATCGACGATGAAGGTCGGACATGTTCCAGCTAAACCGGCACGTACGGTATTGGCAGGAGTAGCAGAATGGCGGTTATAAACCTCGCGCACGTATGGCTCCCAAAATTCTTTGTCCATAAAGTGATGCGAATAATAGGGGTAAGATTCAAAAAGAGAGAAGGTTTCTTTCATTCTGCTTGACAGTCCTGACCGGCGGTTAATGGCAGAACAGCTCTTCCATCAGCGACCGGCTTTCATAACTGAGAGAGGCATAATACGATTGTTCATCGCTCAATCCGTCGCACACCTGTTTCTTCAGGAAACGGTCTTCATTGATGGTCGGAGCCAGGCTGCGTACGCGATCCTCTTGTCCTAGCTGAGCATAGCCCTGCAAAAAGACAAGCCATTCAACCCAGTCATCCGGATTGAGGTGTTGCGCGATGGCTTCATCTCCCAACCAGGTCACTTCCTTCCAATCTCCACGCTGCCGTGCAATCTGCGCTTTTTCGTAAAAATAACACCAGGTATGCGCTGGCTCTGGGCCAAAGATCTCCCCCGGGGGAGTGGGGCTGGTTCCCTCGGTGATCACGTTATCCAACCTGGAATATGAAGCGACCAACATGAAATCGTTGCGTTCCTTACTGGAAAGCTCCACATGGCGCCCATCGATGACCTGTACACAAGATCCTGCAGAGGGCATGGAGAGCAAGAGGATATTGGAGAAATCCTTCGTCACATCCAATCCGCGCGAGATTGTCTTTTCTTTTCCCTTGCCAGAAATAATCTTCAGGACAATGTCCTCGTTGATAATCTCGGCTGGAAGGCTGACAATGGTCGGAATCACGGGCTTCTTCTGCGGGTAATAGATCAGGTTAGCTGGCCCCCAAATCACGTAGTCCTCCGAAAGCCCGGCAGCCGGATAACTGGCAATCAGAGTAGCTCCTTCCTGAATATCAGGGGCGCGCCAGGTCACCTGCCACCAGAACTGGCGCAAGGTTTCAGTCTCCTGAGCGGCGCGAGTAGCATTGCCAAAATGGGTGAAGGCTGCCAAAACGATCAAAAGAGAATACAGGGAAAGGCGAACCCGAGGATTAGCAATGTAAAACAGGAGCGCCACCAAAACCATCACTGCTCCGATTGAGGGCGTCCAGGTGAAGCGAGAATACCCCGAGAAGGATACGTGCCGATCTCCAAAATGAACCGGAAAAAGTGCCACAGCGCTCATCCCTATCCCCAGGATCACAGCCTCTATGCGCCAGTCACCCAGGTTTGCATGGTTTGCCTTTCCATCTTGATTCTCGCTCTGGATCAACACAAGCCCCGACAGCATCACTCCCACCGCCAATGCAGCCAGAAAAAATCCCAGAAGCGAATCGCGCAGGCGGAGTTGGAAAAAACCCTGGTAAGCAGGAACAGAAAATGCGAAGAGATAGGTATTGAGCAAATCTTGCACCAACCGCACCACCATCCACGGAATCCGCAGAGCTGGCGAACTGGCGATCCCACCCATCATCGAGCTGATGTTGGTCGCATGGCGGGAACTCTCGAAGAACACCATCCTCCAGGCCAGGAACAGTCCCGGGGCTGATGTAAAAGGAAGCCATTGGAGGACAACCCGGATGATTTTCTGCCGAAACCTGCCTTGTGAAGAGCGCAATACCAGGAGACCGATTGCCAGGAAGCGCAAACCTTCCAGGCCAATGTAATATTCCATTAAGCCCAGCGCAACGAGTGCCAAGAGGATCGATAGCAGGAATATCCCTGCTTTCGCCAGGCTCTTTTTGAGCGTAATCCAATGGAGCGATAACGCAATCGAAAGTAGATAAAAAAACAGGCTAACCAGGTGGGATTGATAATCGAAGGCATTCACCTGATCCAGGAAACCGGGATAGACCAGAAAAAGCAAAGCCATCAGGAGGATCGCCAGACGCTGCCTGGGCCATAATATGCGCAAAATCCATAACAGGATACCCGCCGCGGCCAGGTGGAAGAGCCAGGCACTGATATGATACCAAAGGGCGCGATCTCCAAACAGCAGGTAGAAAAAACCTACCAGCAAAGCACGCAACGGCCGGTCAACGATATATACATTCCAGAATTTCTGGATTCCCTGGGTCTGCCCAATAAATACCAGGTACCAATCATCCAGATATAATCCCAATTTTCCAACCAGGGGCAAGTAAACAATCCCAGATACCACCGCCAGCATTAACAATTCGAGAACCCAACGCGGGGCACGCAGCATAACAGCTTTGAGATTCGCCAGTTTACTTGCCACGCCCAATCTTCTCCCAATAGGCCGGGGTATACTCTTCTATAGAATGGAGCGAACCATCTACCAGCTTGTAAACTTCTAACTGCACTGACTCACCGTTCACCGTGACCAGTATAGTTGAATCGGTTGGAAGATCTCCTAAGCCGGTCATGACCATGGTCAAGGATGGATTGGTGCGTCTCTCAATATACGGGGAAAGGTTGCCCCACGCGCCGACATCACCCGCAAAAAGGTAAACCGGTTTCTGAGCCGCGGCGGGCGCAACCAGTTCCTTCATCACCTGGGCAAAGTTCCCTTGTCCGTAGCATTCCCACGAATTAGGTCCGGCAGCGCGATTCTTCAACTCAAACAGCACCTCATTCTGGAAGAAGAGGGTATGGTGCATAAAAATGAAGATGTGCCTGACCTGGGGATCATTTACCGCCTGGGGCAGCGCCCTGCGTAACATAGCCATCTGCTCCGAATCCACCGAACACAACTCTTTCACTGTATCCAGAAAGATCATATCGACTGGACCATAACGAAATGTGTAATAGGTGATCCCGAAGCGCGCCTGGTATAATGCCCGATTCTGAACATCATGATTGCCCACAGTGTTAAAGATTGGATATGGAAGCGGGTCCAGCAGCATCTCTTTCAGACGGTTAAAATCCGTCTTGGTGCTGTGTCTCACCATATCGCCCAGAGAGACCATCATGCTCAAATCCATCTTCTTTAAGGCTGGAACCTGCTGTATCAAAGCGCCATCTGGATCAATATCATCTCCATCCGGTGTCCCATATAGATGACCGACAACCATGAAACGATAGCTTTGCGCTTGCAGGTCGTCAATTTGGCGTAGGTTCAAGCTGGAAGCCCGCAGATCGCTGAGAAAGGGCGTATTGGCAGTCGGGCGGACAACGGTCTGTCGGATCATACTGCAGGCGTTGGCCAGCAGCGTGATGAGGCATCCATACAGGATCCAGCGGAAGGTCAGCACTCCCTGGCGCATGGCTCACCTTTCCAGGATACTATCCATACCATCTACATATTTCGAGTATCGCCAGGCGCGCAGTGGAAATTCGGCGATAACATCCGACACTTCGCGGCCATGGATCACATCGCTTTTAATTTCAATCAGAACCGAATCCAGCTCAGGCAATTTAAAACTGAGGTTCGGAAAGAAATCGACCCACTGACGGTAAGAGCACAAATCATAATCGAGCGTCAGGCGCACCCGCCCATCCCCTGAGACGTAATATTCCCGCTGGTAATGGTTGATGAGTACCGGCCCTGATACTTCCAGCAGCTCCCGGAAAATTCCATCCGCATGGGATCGTAGCACTTTCATAATCTCGCCCCAGCTCATCTGATCCAGATGCAATATTTCATCCACCGGCTGGATAAGCTTCCAACCGGCCCGTTCTGATTTGTTTTTCACTTCGAGCTGCCCACGGGCTTGGGCAAGGTCTCGCCCATACCAACGATAGCGCAATTTCCTGCGCAGCGGGACTCCCTCAATGTGATCATTAAAGGTATCCATGCTGAGAGAATCAAAGTAAATATTGTTTACCTGGCGAGGCGGGTAAGCCACCCGGAACCCCCAGGAATGCAAACGCACCCAACTTTCCATTTCAAAACGAGAGAGATTCTCAAACGGGAATTTTAATTCGTAGCGAGTGATGAGTGGAGTGTTTTCCATCCAGGTCAATTTCCTAAAACACCTTGCTTGTACAATGTATCCACGTCAAGGTCCTGGGTAGCGACCGGTTTTCCATTCAGGATGATGGTATTCCCCGTCTGGCAGACTGCTGGAGTATTGGTATCCTGGATCGTCACGTTGGTCGCTTCAATCGAGGCTGGGCCATAGGCTGGCTTTTTGATATAGGCTGCCAGGGCAGAGAAGCGGGCACTCTTGATCTGGCTATCGACGACCACCGTCTTGGAAAGATCTTTGCTGGCAACACCAATTCGCACACCATCCATCGTGGCCTTCTCAACCCGGATGTTACTCTGCTCCCCTACCGACACCCCTTTATCTGTAATCCGCTCCATGCGATCCCCCTTTACGGTTGCCACGGTGCCGCTCACATCCAGTGCGTCTCCAACAATATCGTGAAAATAACAATCCACCACCTCCCCTTTGGAAAAATCGCTGTCAAACGCATCCGAAGAGGTATTGGCAAACTCGGAGTTATGGAACCGGAAGACGCCATGGATCACGTTGATTCCATCTTCTGTGTGGTTATTGCCGATAAACACGTGATCCAGGTTGATCGTACTTTGGTAAAAATTGATCCCTCCAGTTTGCATCCAGCCATCGCGGGAAATACCGGCCATCTTCTCTACCACGGCATAGGTCCAGGTAGATTCGTTTTGGGCGTTCAACACCACAATCCCGCCCCAGCCATCTTTTTGGGCAGTGATCACAACGGGCGCATCGGCAGTCCCCGATAGATTCACAGCCCCGGTGGCATAGAGGATCGTGCCTGGCGCAAACCGCAGCTGTGTACCGGGCTGCACCATCAAGTCCATGCCAGCCGGCAGGATCAAATCCTGGTTGATATCCCAAGTGCCCGAAGAGATGACCAGCATATTATCCCCATTCGGGTTCGAGAGAAAAGGATATTGGTCGACGAACTGTTGCATATCAGGCTGCGCTGGCAAAGGACCCACCAGCTTGGCATCCGGCATTTTCACCCCGCTGAGTGGGATAGTGATATCCTGCTCCACACCTGCCAGGCGGACAACGACATTAACTGTCAGCTGGGCCTGGATCCCTTCCGGGTCGTCAGTCGGCAGATCGATCCCTTGCAAAGGAAAGGAGAAACGTACAGGTTTGAAATCGTGGATGTAGGGGTCGTCGATCATCTTCAGAGTCATCGGCTTCATCTCAGCCGGGATAGGCAGTGCCTGGCCATTCACATCCACTCCCACCACTTCCACAGGCAGGATCATGAGATTGACCAGGTCAACATATAATGTGGGCTTCTCCGTGGAATCGGGCAACAGGCCGCTCACCTGGAAACTACCCTTCACTGGCTGGGCAGGATGGAGCTCTCGGCTGATGCTTAACTGGCGTTTCTGAAGCGTTTCCCAGGGGACAACCACATCCTCTCCAGGGTACTCAACCAATAAAGCATCTCTCAGGTGGTTATGTTCATCGATCACACGCTTTTTATAATCAGCCAGATAGGATTTCTGAGAGATACGTACCATCTCCCGAGCATAGGCAGCCCGAATCAAGGGATCGCTGAACATTTTATTCTGAATAAACAAACCTGCTATGGTCTGACCAGGATTGCACCAACGAAACGGCTCACTATCATAGGCAACCGGTTCCAGCAATCCGGTGATGGGATTATAGAAAAAGCGGATATTATGCCACTTTGCGCCATGACAGGCATCCCAAAGGTCACTCAAGGCAAAAAAGCGGCCCCATACATTTACATCGAAAACCTCCGAAGCCGGGCGTTGCCCGGTCTGGAATGCATATAAGAGATTCCGGGCCGTCTCAGCCTGGGCAGCCAGGTCAGGATTTTTGGCGATTTTTGTTTCCTCAAAGGGCGTGATATCCGCCGTGGTGATATTGGTGGTCATAAAGTCGCCTTCCTGCGCTAGACCGACCTCATAGAAATTGGTCAGGTTTTCCCAGAACAGGTCTTCGTTGAAGCGCAGGAGGACACCCTGACGGCGGCCTTGAGACTCGATCATCTCCGGCGCAAAGAATTCTTCTAGAGCATAGATCCCCAACAACTTCCCATTCAAAAGCACATTGACAAATTCATAGCGGGTGGTCAGCACCCCCTCCTGTAAAAGGTTTTGGTGGAAAGCCCATTCACTCAGGTAGCCCCGTGTTTCCGGTGTCTGGATAGAGAATTGGCGCAGAGAAAGGATGTAGGAATTATCATCCTTGATGTCGATTCGGAAAGACCATTTATCCTTTTGGAGGTGGTCTGTCCAATCCCCTTTCAAGCGCATTTTGACGTTCATCTCAGGTCCATCTGCCAGGTGAACTTTAGCCGGTACTAAATCAGCATCGGTCGTGTTGAGGATGCCGATCTTCAGAGCCTCGTCACGCTTGGCAAGCACCTTTTGGTAATCCTTAAATTTCATATCGATATACAAGGTCGGCAAGCCATTATCGACATACAGGCGAACTTCGTCTTTCACGTCTTTGGCAAGTTCGGCCGCTGGTCCTGGAAGCTTAATCGATTGTGGACCTTGGGTAATCACCTGGCGGATAAATAGTGTAACCGGCCGGACGATACCAGAACGGTAAACCACCGCGCCGGCGACAAAGGCCAAAAGCAAAAACCCAACCTGGAAAACCCAGCTTGCACGGATCCGTTTCCATACGTTATGAAACCTAGGAGCAGACTTCTGCTTCGCCTGCTCCGGAAGAGCCTGGGCAATCTTCATAATTACCCTCCTAAGAGGTTTTTCTGCTCCACCAGGCTGACTGTGCTGGTCGGGTATGAACCCTTGATAGCGTCCATAGCCTTGACCAGGCTCTCTGGATTCCTGGCATTGATATAATACGTCATCTGCAAGGTGTGGTCAGATTGATCCAACCTGCGCAGGTCCACCTCGGGAAATTGACCTGCCAGGAGCTGGTTGATAGCACTGAAGGTGGCAGTTTCTGCCTGGTCACCACTCACCTGGATATTCATATACAGGCTGTGGGAAGCAAGGCGTTTCCGGCGGATGAATGCCTGCACTGCCAGGTATGCAAAGATCGCCGCTGCTCCAATCAAGGTAGGAACGCGCTGGTCGGCTCCCAAACCGAGCCCGATGGCTATGGCAAAGAAAAGGAAGATCAGCTCCTCAGGGTCCTTAATCGCTGTGCGGAAGCGGACAATAGAAAGCGCCCCCACCAGGCCCAACGATAAAGCCAGTGAGGATTTAATAATTGTGATGACCAGTAAGGTGATCAATGTGAGCATAGGTAAAGTAGGTGCAAATTGCGATCGGTTTGAAAGCGATGTGCCATACCGCACATAGTACCAGGCTATGATCAACGATAAACCAATTGCAAGGACTAGGTTCAAAGCCATCACAGGCATAGATAAGGGTGCTGCAAGGTTTTGATTCATTTGTATGTTCTCCTGGAATCCTAACAAACAATCCACTAAGGATATAAACCACCTCAGCGGCAAAGAATTATACCCCATTCCTTAGGATGATATCTGCCCGTCGTTGAGGTTCACACTGGAGCAGGTAAAGCTGCTGTCCAGGTATGTAACGCCTCAGGTAACGCTCTCGCACTGCCTCAGGGCTGCCCAAAATGGGTAAATCACGCTGGATGGCACGCTTCAGGGCAACCTCAAAAGGCACATCCAGAAATATGACCAGATCCCAGAAACGGGCAATCTCCGGGCGCTGCAGGAAGACACCATCCAGGATCAGCACCGCATTTTTGGGGGCAATTTCAACCGGTGACTCCACAGGTCGGTCGGCGCGCACATCGTAAGCCCGCAATCGGAAACGCCGGTCACCATCCGGACCGAGCGGTTCCAGGAGCGCCGAGATTAAAATCGGGTAATTGAAAGAATCGTTGAAGTAACCCTCAGGAGAATCGGGACCTAGCCGGTAGCGGATCGAACGTGGGTTGTGAAAGTGATCAATGGATGCCCGGATCACCGATCGGCCACGCAGTTCAACCGGTGCGACCAGCGCATCCGCCAGGGTAGTCTTTCCAGATGCGTCGATGCCATCAATACCGACCCGCAATGGATGCTTGCGAGGGCAGGCACAGATGCGGTCAGCCAGGTCTTCAAGCACAGAGGAAGTAACCACAGGTTGTTCTCTTTTCAAAAAGATTGATCTATCCCTTGATTCAGGATGTGACCAGCAATACTAACGTCACATCCTGCTGAGCGATGATGGCTATGCTGGCAATTCCTTCATCCTTTTGGAAAATCATCAAGATATTGCCGGTCTCTCCGGTGGCGTCTGATAGCAGATACCACCCGATCCTGGGCATCTCCTGCAAGTAGAAATTGTGTACTTCGGCCAGAGATGCTTTGATCACATACCGGTAGCTATCATTCTCTTCCTGGCCCGCGAAAGCATCGGGCATGATCAGCAACGTCTTCCAGGATTTTTCAGGAGTCCCCACTGGCCAGGGTAACTCAACCAACGGTGTTCCTTTTTGCCCAGGAGTTCGCGTTGGCTGGGAAGTCAGCAATGGCGTACTGGTCGGCCAGAGAGTGAAGGTTGGTCTCAAAGTACGGGTTACCGTTGGGCTGGGAGTAGGGGTAAAGGTGCTGGTGGGAGATGGAATAGGTGTAGCAGTAGCTCGGGCAAGAGTTAACCCCCGGCAAGACAGGCTGGCCAGCAAGAAGAACACCAGGCAGGCAATGGGAATCCATCTCATTTTCACTTCTTTTCATTATAAAACGGTTTGAACGCCGTGTTCGCGGTTTTTGGTATAATCAACCCAATGAGCGATGCCTCACCAAATCGCCTGATTGCCCCTGAATCCAAACCAGATGACCGCCTGGACCTGGCGCTGCGCCCCAAGTTGCTCTCCGAAGTGATCGGGCAGCAACAGGTCAAGGAGAACCTGACTATTTTGATCGCTGCAGCTCGCCAGCGCCGGGAACCCCTCGATCATGTGCTGTTCTACGGACCGCCTGGTTTGGGCAAAACCACCCTGGCATACGTGCTGGCGAACGAGATGGGCGTCAGCATCAAGATCACCGCCGGACCGGCGGTGGAGCGGCCGGGTGACCTTGCGGCTATCTTGACCAATCTGCACGCGGGCGATATCTTATTTATTGACGAAATCCACCGCTTGAGCCGTGTGGTGGAGGAAGTGCTATACCCGGCGATGGAAGATTTTGCCTTGGATATCATCATCGGTAAAGGCCCATCAGCACGCTCGATCCGGCTGAAACTGCCGCGCTTTACGGTCATCGGCGCGACCACCCGCCTGGCACTGGTCAGCGCCCCGTTGCGCGCCCGCTTTGGGGCAGTCTATCGCCTGGACTACTATGATCAGGCAGCCATGAGCGAAATTGTCAAGCGGGCAGCCCGCAAGCTGGTAGTGGAGATTGATCCGGAAGGCATTAATGTGGTGGCCGGCCGGGCGCGCGGCACACCGCGCGTGGCGTTGCGCCTGCTCCGGCGAGTGCGGGATTATGCCCAGGTACGCGCTGACGGGGTGATTCGCGGGCTGGTGGCTACAGAAGCACTTGACCTGCTCAACGTGGATGCTCTCGGCCTGGACGAGGTCGACCGCCGGGTCTTATCTACCATTGTCGAGAAATATAATGGCGGGCCAGTTGGTTTGAATACCATTGCTGCTTCGATCAGCGAGGAAGCAGATACGATCATGGACGTGGTTGAGCCTTATTTGCTTCAGCTTGGTTTCCTGGATCGCACCCCACAGGGACGGGTAGCGACTCGCCTGGCTTATGAGCACCTGGGCTTGCCTTATAATCCTACCAACCAGCAACCAACCTTGTTTGAGACATAGTTGAAGACTTCTGATTTCGATTATGATCTCCCACCTGAGCGCATTGCTCAGACGCCAGTCGAACCGCGCCATAGCTCGCGCCTTCTGGTGTTGAACCGCGACACCGAGGTTGTGGAACATACTACTTTCTGGAATATTGGCAAATACCTGAATCCGGGTGACTTGCTGGTCATCAACCAGACGCGCGTCATCCCGGCTCGCATCTTTGCTCGAAAGCCGACCGGCGGGCAGGTGGAGTTATTGCTGCTCAAGCAGGTGGACGATACTGCCTGGGAGGCGTTGGTCGGAGGGAAAAAAGTACACCAGGGCAGCCGTTTACTGCTCGAAGATGGCCCACAAGTGAATGTAGAAGCAGTGTTGGATGGATCCCGCCGGCTGGTGCGATTTACCAGGCCGATCACGGACTATCTGGAACAGCGCGGGCAAATGCCGCTCCCCCCCTATATCCATACCACCCTCTCCGATCCCGGTCGGTACCAGACGGTCTATGCCACCCGCCCCGGATCAGCGGCAGCTCCCACAGCTGGATTGCATTTCACCCCAGAGCTGATGCGCCGCCTGGAAGGACAAGGAATCCAGTTCGCCAGGATAACCCTCCACGTCGGATTGGATACCTTCGCCCCGGTGAATGAGGCGGATCCTCACCAGCATTTGATTCACACCGAATGGTGTGAGTTGTCGGCAGAGACAGCAGAACGCATCCGGTTCACTCGCCAGGCTGAGGGGAAGGTGATCGCCGTTGGTACAACCTCCGTGCGCACACTTGAATCGGCAGCCAGGTTAGCAGGGCCAGGGGAGGTAGTTACGGCATTCACAGGACCGACCGATCTTTTCATCCTGCCCGGTTTTTCCTTCCAAGTGGTAGATGCCATGATCACCAACTTTCACCTGCCGCGTTCAACGTTGATCATGCTCGTCAGCGCCTTCACTGGGCGCGAACGGGTGCTGGAAACCTATCGCCTGGCGATCGAGCTAGGTTATCGTTTCTATTCGTTTGGAGACGCGATGTTGATTTTGTGAGGAAAAGGCTTCATGGACTGGCAAACCTTAGAATCGAGCATCATCCATTGTCGCCGGTGCCCGCGCCTGGTGGCCTGGCGAGAACGCGTGGCTCGGGAACGTAAACGAGCTTATCGCGACCAGGAGTACTGGGGCCGGCCCGTGCCAGGCTTCGGCAACTCAGCCGCCCGGCTCTTGATTGTGGGCCTGGCCCCAGGAGCGCATGGTTCCAACCGCACAGGTCGTATGTTCACCGGCGATGCTTCAGGAGTTTTCCTATACGCAGCCCTGCACCGCGCTGGATTTGCCAATCAACCACACTCCAGCCATCGAGGAGACGGGCTGCAATTACGAGATTGCTTCATCACTGCAATATGCCGCTGCGCCCCACCCGATAACAAACCCGAGCGTTCTGAGATGGAAAATTGCCGGCCTTATCTATTGGAAGAAATACACCTGCTGGAGAGCGTCAAGGGACTGGTGGCACTCGGGAAGATCGCCTTTGATCACCTGCTGAAGATCTACCGCCGGCAAGGAGTGGATCCTCCAGCATTGCAATTCTCTCATGGGGCATTCTACTCCTCTGGCCCAGGGAAACCCTGGTTGCTGGCTTCCTATCATCCCAGCCGGCAAAATACACAGACTGGCCGGCTGACACCCGAAATGTTTGATCAAATCTGGATGCGCGCCAGGATGCTGCTGCAAGAACCCTAAATTGTGTTAAACTAAGGATGGATCAACCAGCCCCCCTTTTTCCAGGGGAGGTGATTTCTTCAATAATCAAACTCAAGGAGCAAACTATGTCTACTTTGAAGTTAGGTATCGTCGGGGCAGGCTTTGTTGCCAATTTTCACGCTCGCGCCATCCGCCAGGTGCGCAGTATTGAGATCGCCGGGATCACCGCCCTCAAAGGTGCAGAAGCGCTCTCGGCCACCGTCCAAAGTCACCAGATGGGCGCCGGCACCGTATATCCCAGTGTTGCAGAACTGGCAAATCATGTGGATGCCATCGCGGTGTACGTGCCCAACTTCGCCCGGGTAGAAATAGTGGAACAGATCGTCGATGCGGTCAAGAAGGGTGCTAAGCTCAAAGGTGTGATTTGTGAAAAACCGCTGGCACGCAATGTTAAGGAAGCCCGCCGCTTGGTCAACCTGGCCAAGGAAGCCAACCTGAAAACCGCCTATTTCGAGAATCAAATTTTCATGAAACCGATCCAGGCCCAGCTGGCACAATTGGCACCTCAGCAAAGGACGATGGGACCCCTGGCATTGACCCGTTCATCTGAGGAACACGGTGGACCCCATGAACCGTGGTTCTGGGATCCGACCCGCCAGGGTGGCGGAGTGTTGCTGGATATGGGCTGTCACAGCATCGCCGTCGGTTGGTATGCCCTCACCCCCATCGGCAAGCCGCTCACCTTCCTCCAGCCAATCTCCGTATATGCCGATTGCGCGTTGCTCAAATGGGGCTTGCCGCAATGGCGTGAGAAGCTGCTCAAAGAACGCGGTGTTGACTACACCAAAACTCCCGCTGAAGACTTTACCACTGGCATGGTCACCTTCCGCAACCCCGAAACTGGCCAGATTGTCAAAGCCCAGTTCACCGATTCCTGGATGTTTGAAAAACAGGGCCTGCGCCTCTTCATGGACGGAATGGGTCCAGGCTATGCCTTTGAGGTGAATACATTATCCTCTTCGCTTCAGATCTTCATTGGGGATGCGGCTGCTGATGCCACCGCCAATGCCGAGTTGGCCCTGGAAAAATCCACTGCTTCGCGCGGGTTACTGGCAGTACAACATAATGAGGCTGACCTGTATGGCTATACGGATGAGAACGAAGAAGCTGCCCAGGCCTTCACGCAAGGTCGGGACGCCAAGCTATCCTGGGACTACGGTCTGGAGATCACCAAGCTGGTGATGGCTGCCTATATGTCCTCGGAGCGCAGGCAGGTGATCGATCTAACTGACCCCACTATTCAGACAGAGCTAGAGACCTTTATTCCCCTCATTCAGCAGGGCAGGGGCGCAGAAGTCCTCCATGTGAAGTAAACAATTTAGAGTATAATTAGAATAGATAGTAGCCCACTATCTATTCTTTTATTAATAACCAATTAATATGAGGAGTTGCTAATGGCCAGTATCGTTTATTGGGGATCTCCACGCCAGGCGCGCCTGGATGCCAGCGAAACACTTCCAGCCAAATTGGACCTGATCCTGGACCGGTTAAACCTTCGCGATCGCGTCAATGGTGAGGTGGTTCTGATCAAGATGCACCTGGGAAATAACATCGGATACTCCACCCTACACCCTGTCTTTGTGCGCAAGGTGGTCAAAGCAATAAAAGAGGGTGGGGGGCATCCCTTCATCGGAGATGTCGATTGGGATGCCAACACATCGACCGAGCGCGGCTACACTGCGGAAGTGCTGGGTTGTCCAGTGGTTCCCTTGGGCGGGATTGAAGAGAAATATGTCTATAAATTCGACCGGCCCTATAAGAACATCCACACCTGGACGATGGCAGGCATGGTGCACGACGCCTCCTTTTTGGTCAACTTTGCGCATGCCAAGGGCCACCCCTCCAATGGCTATGGCGGGGCGTTCAAGAATCTCGCACTGGGCTGTATGACGGGTGAGACGCGCAGCGCCATCCACGACACCATGCATTATGATCGCTATTGGTTCGGAGAGCTGTGCACGGATGAAGCCTGCCGCGATCAGATTATCGCTTCCTGCCCACATGATGCCCTGACGGAAGATAAACACAGACCTGGCGACCTGCATTTGCACTATGAACAATGCAACCAGTGTGGGCGTTGTCTTAAGGTGGCTCCTCCTGGCAGCCTCTTGATCAACCCGGCCAACTTCCATGCCTTCCAGGAAGCCAATGCGATCAGCGTCAGCCTGACCCTCTCTACCTTTGCCCCAGGCAAGGCCACTCATCTGGTGTTGGCGACCCAAATAACGCCGGTCTGCGATTGCTTCGGATTCACCAGCATGTCTATCCTGCCCGATGCTGGCATCTTTGGCTCCGACGATATCGTCGCTCTGGATAAGGCTGTGTTGGATATGATCGGCAAGGCGCCGCTGATCGAAGAAAATGTCCCGACTTCTTTCGAAATCTGGCAGCGCGAGGGGCACCCCCTGCAGTGGCTTCATGGGCCCTATAAGAACCCCTACCTTGTTACGGAGTTCGGTGAAAAGCTCGGTCTGGGTAGCCGCGAGTATGAGCTGGTAGATGTGCTGCCGGTTGAGGAGATCCGACCCGCACCGATGGGCTATATCCCGGCAAAATAAGGATCCCCATGAGAGAAAAATCAGGGGGTTTTGCCACCTCCTGATTTTTTATTAACCCTTGCAGGTCACAAAAAATATCCGGCTGCTATCCGCAGCCAGTGGGGTCATCTCCTTCAGATTGCCAAATTTATCCATTACCTTCAAGCCAACCTTTTGCAAGCTGGCTTCAATAGCCACTACCGGGTATGCCCGCTCCTGATGGATTTCATCCATTCGCTCCCAGGTCTCTCCACGGCGAGTGAAGCCGGTGATATGCACACTGGCGATCTGGCGCTCGTAATCGTAGCTGCTGCGGTGGATTTCCAATAGATCCTGGCGGTCTTGTTGGATATAGCAGGCCTGGCGCTGCCAGCCAACTGCCAATCCATAAATTGTGTTCATATCGAAGATGAATCCACCACCCGGTTTGAGCGCCTCCTTGATATTTGTGAATACCCAGTTCAGGCTTTCCAGGCTCAGCAAGTAATTCAAGCTATCGTACCAACAGGTGACGAGGTCAAAGTCTGGCGGGTAAGAAAGTTCCCGCATATCCTTCTGGATGAACTGCACCTGCACCCCTGCTTGTCTGGCGCGTTCTCCTGCCAGCGCCAACATTTCCGCCGACTGGTCAATTCCAGTGACCTGCCAGCCTTGTCTGGCCATTTGCACTGCGAAGTTGCCCTCCCCACAGGCCACATCCAGAAGCTGGCCACTCCTGGGCAGGTCAAAGTGTTCCAAAACATTTGGCAATACTTCCACCGCCGCCTGGGAGTAGGCCAGGTAGGGACCACTGGCATAGAAACGAGCGAAACGTTCATATATGCTCATCGGGTCCTCCTTAATGAAAACCCGGGGGTATTTTAGCAGATTCCCTTTGCATTGGAAATGAGGAGCGATTGACCAACTCCTGTATAATTTTTAGAGGAGGAGATGAATGAACAGACTTGAATCCAATACCCAGGCACCCGAATTTGAGCTGACAGATGCGCGCGGAAATATCATCCGGCTGGCAGATTTTAGTCATAAGAAAATCATCTTCCTGGTGCTCAACCGCGGTTTTGGCTGACCATTCTGCCGGCGGCAAATGGCGCAGTTGCGCCAGGACTACGCAAAGTTTGTCAAGCTGGGAGCTGAAATAATCGCTCTTGGCCCGGATACCCCTGGCGCTTTTCAGCGCTTCTGGGAGAGCGAAGACATGCCCTTTATTGGATGCGCGGATATTCAATCTCAGGTTGCCGATCGCTATCTTCAAGAATTTAACCTGCTTAAACTGGGCCGTATGCCCGCCATGTTTATCATCGACCGCCAGGGGCTGATTCGCTTTTCACACTACGGCAGCTCTATGGCTGACATTCCGGAAAACGAGCAGGTTTTGGCCCAGATTGACACTCTCAACCAGGAAGAAGCTAAGGTCCCCACCAGTTCCCCGACATGACGATCATCGTCAGTAACTTGATCGTATCGCCGTAATATCCTTCGTCCTTGATCGGACGGCTGGACACCACATCCCAAAGGCGGTTCAACCACTCCTGGTTATTCGAAGCCGCCATAGCACTGACTCCAAAAGGTGCCACGAAGGCCAAGTGGTTCGATTGATGCCCTGCAAGGGGATTCCCCTGCAGATCATAGCCATCTACAATGTTTGCCGGGTCGTCCTTGGCTGCACCACGCACCCATTCGTTTAGCCGGGTAAGAGCCAGCAGACCGCGACCATCCCCTGAAAGTAAGTAATCGGTCCCCAACCGCCAGGGAACTCGGCATGCATTGTATCCATACTGTCCATCCGTAGTGCTCTCCAGGAAATTTGCCTCTGCCGGGCGTGGATCGCCGGAAATATCCTGGATAAAATCGGGCAGCAAGCCCGCACCAGGGCTGTAACTTGATTGAAGCGTCCCTACCAGGTCATAGCTGGCATCGATCACTTTCCGCCAGAACGGGTCGCCAGTCACAGAGCGGAAAGATCGCAGGTGATCCATGATGAAATCGGAGCTGCGCGTAGTGTAGTAATATTTTGGGTCTCGCGGGGTTACCCAATCACCGAGCAGGAGGGTATAAGTCTCTCGATTGACCAAGTGATATTTCACCATGTAGAAGGCCTGCTCGGCTTCCTGTCGGTAATTGATCGTCCCTGCGCTACCCCACTGGCGATCAGCCAGCAACAACGCAAACGTGATATCCAGGTCACCATCGGTGGCTGAATCGTCGCCGCCCGCATTCTGGCAGTTGACCTGTTTCCAGGCCATCAATCCAGGGCTGAAACGACTGGGATGATCTTTATAATAAAGGAAAAATCCATCGAAGATTTTCCTTGCCTGCGAGTCATAGCCTGCCATCAGGGCAGATAGCATCATCCCGTAACCGTGCGCCTCAGAGACAGTGGTCTGGTCAGAAGCTCGGCTTCCAGCATTGATGTTAACGAAGTAACGCCCCTCGCCGCAACCCTGAACCAGGTAAATTGACTTCCATTGATCGTAGAACTCTCCCACGGTACGGTCCAATTCATCCTGAGAGCGATGGTTCGGCAAGATCGAGCCGCTTACATAGCGGGTATGTTGCGGGAAGGGGTAGTGAGGAGGCTTCTGACGCCCAGGCAGGTAGGTAGATGTCGCTGGGGGTAGGGTGGGGGTTGCGCAGCCGGTTCCACACCCTCCCGGGCATTCCTCAGGGCAGAAAAACACCTCGTCCGTCTTACAAAGCGGCGGGGTGCACATAATCATCGGAGAGGCTGTTGGGGTAATGGGTTGAACAGGTGAAACACTGCCCAAGACGGACCGGCAGATGGTGCCACAACCGCCTGGACAATTTCCTGGACAATAATATTCTTCGCCTGCCCCGCAAGGTGGCGGTGTGCAATAGATCAACGGCGCAGGCGTTTGCGAGGGCAAGAATGGAGTGAAGGTAAGACTGGCGCCATCGGCAAGCCCGCCGCTATTGCCACCGCCCGGCTCATTGGGTAGCCAAACTGGCAGGTTGCAGGCCAGCGCCAGCCATAAAAGCAAGCCCAGCCCCAGGAGCGCCCATGTAATCCACGATCTACGCATCATTGACTTTCTAGAACCGCCCAGAAACACGGATACATCCCGATTTGCTTCGGCATTTTGCATTTATGGGTGGAAAGGTGCCGATCAGGCTACTCCTTCAAGATTTGGTCAATCTTATCCAACTCTTCCTGAGTAAATTCCAGGTGCTCGAGTGCAGCCACGCAATCTTCCACCTGCTGCACCTTGCTCGCACCGATCAAAGCCGAGGTGAGTGTGCCACGTCGTAACACCCAGGCGATAGCTAATTGCGCCATGCTCTGACCACGGGCTTTAGCAATTTCATTGAGCTTTTTCACCTTGGCGATCTTCTCCGCTTCGACATCTTCTTTCGTCAGGAAGGTTCCCGTCTTCCCAGCACGGGAATCCTTTGGAATTCCCTTCAGATAGCGATCAGTCAGCAGGCCTTGAGCCAGCGGGGAGAAGGCGATACATCCAATCCCTTCCTCATCCAGCACATCCAGCAATCCATCTTCCACCCAGCGACCGAACATATTGTAGTAAGGTTGGTGGATCAGGCATGGCGTGCCTAGCTCGCGCAGGATTTTAGCTGCCCGGCGGGTATCCTCAGCCGAGTAGGATGAAATACCAACATAAAGTGCCCGGCCCGAGCGCACCGCGAAATCCAGAGCACCCATCGATTCTTCGAGTGGCGTCTCCGGGTCCGGACGGTGGTGATAGAAAATATCCACATAATCAAGACCCATGCGCTCCAGGCTTTGATCGAGGCTGGCAATCAGGTATTTGCGCGAGCCAAAGTCACCATAGGGCCCATCCCACATCCCCCAGCCAGCCTTGGTGGATATGATCAACTCATCGCGGTACCTGCCCAGGTCATGGCGAAGAATCTTGCCAAAATTCTCCTCCGCCGATCCAGGGGGCGGGCCGTAGTTGTTGGCCAGGTCGAAGTGAGTAATTCCCAGGTCGAATGCCCGGTGCACCATGGCGCGGGCATTTTCGTAGGTATCCACGCCACCAAAATTGTGCCACAAGCCCAGGGAAACTGCCGGTAGCTTTATCCCACTGCGACCACAGCGGTTGTAGCGCATATACTCATATCGGTGTTCATAAGGCAGATAAGTCATATTTTTCATCTCCTGAGTCAAATTTTCTAGGGTTGCTTCTCTTTGTAGGATCTTTCAGGAATTCTAGTTCCAGATACCGAAAGAAGTATAGCTTATTCTGACATTTATGTAGCGGATTGCCAATAACATCTTAATCTATAACACATTATGTCCTACGGATCGTGAAATTCTTAACGTGATCCAAAGGTGTTATGAAGAATAGATTCAAGATCGGTTCTTAAGAGAAACTGTAAAGCTGGAGAACAAGATCTATTCCATGGCTCTATTTTGAAAGCAGCTTATGCCTGTGGAGCTCGCTCTCGAAAGTGGAACATGAACCGACATTTCTCGGCCAACGTGATGGAGCGAGAGTATTCAATCGCAACCCCATCCTGTGCAAAAGCCAACACATGACTGATCAACCCCAGTGAACCGGCCTTAACCCCCAGCAACGGCGCTTCTTCTTCAGAAACCAGACCCGGCTCGAGAATTTGATCGATCCAGGCTACCGTTACCTGGTACTTCTCCCTTAGCGACTCATATAGGGAATGGTTGGAAAAGTCAGCGGTAAGTAAACCTGAAAAAAGTTCGGCGGAAAGATAGGCTGATTCAACCATGATCGGTTGGTTATCAGCCAGGCGCACCCGGATGATCTCGATCACCTGTGTCCCAGATGTAAGGTGTAGCCGCGTTGAAATATCTTCAGGCACCTGGATGATACTCTGTCGCACAAGTCGGCTGCTGGGATACAGGCCAAGTGCCCTCATCTTATCGGTAAAACTCAGCGTGCGGGAGATAGTGGGTGTAATATTCGGGCTGGCGACAAAGGTCCCTATGCCATGTTTTCGGGATAGCCAGCTTTCGCGCACCAGGTCATCAATCGCTCTGCGCATGGTCAGACGGCTGACCCCGTAGTATCCGCCCATCTCTTCCTCCGAAGGCAACATCTCCCCCGGGTAAAGCACACCCTTTTGAATGAGCGTTTTGAGGCTCAGGCTGATTTGATGATAGAGCGGGTACTTATCATCCTGCTCCTCAATCCGAAAGATGGTTTGCCAATCACGCATCACATTCCCTCTCAAAATCTACAGCGGAAAAACGGTCTATACCAGAGGCGATTCCCAGGCAAGATTTAAGGTTCTCTATCTTGACAATCACCTGGGGTATTGTTATAATGATATATAGACATCTATATAATACCACAAGCTATACTGCTTTACAAGCCCTTTTCTCCATTTTCTGGTAAGCGTCTTTAGAATTAGCGATAGGATTTCAGGTTTCAAGCTGACAAAGATTCTGGTAAAGGAGGTGATCAGAGAATCGATCCTTTGTGTTGTTTCTTTGGCTGTTTTAGCGCTATTTCTATTCACATTTGTTTCAACCTAGGAGAGGAAGTCTATGAAAAGCAAATTATCAAGGCGTGATTTTCTACGCGCAAGCCTGGCGGCTGGAGCCGGGTTAGCACTTTCCGGTGTAGCGGCGTGCGCTCCCAAGGCTACCCCCACACCCCAGGCTGGAGGCGCTGCAGGCGGCGGTAAGGTATTCTTGAACTACTGGACTGGCTGGAGCGGCTTCGAGTTCGATGCACTTCAGAAGCTGGTCGATAAATTCAACACGGAGCACCCCAATATCTTTGTCAACATGACGACCGTGTTTGGCCAGTACGATAAGGTGCTCACCGCCATCGCTGGTGGTAACCCGCCGGATTGCGTTTCGGCAGTCTGGCTGCACCAATTGGTCTCCATGGCGGGTCGCGGCGGATTGATGCCGGTGACCGAATACGCCAAGAAGGATGGCATTGATGGCAAAGAGTATTATCCCAATGTGTGGGACGCCTGGCACTGGAATAACGAGCTGTGGGGCCTGGCAGTAACCGTCAATGCTTCCGTCCATGCCTACCGGCGCGATATCTTCAAGGAGGTAGGCCTGGATCCTGACAAACCACCGCAGCTGGTTCCTGAGATGGACGCAGCAGCCCAAAAACTGGAGATTATCCAGGATGGCAACATCAAACGGCTGGGCTTTGTGCCGGGTGGGCTCTTTGAATGGGGTTTTGTGTTTGGTGGAGGCTGGTACGATGAGGGAAAAACAAAAATCATTGCCGATGACCCCAAGAATGTTGCGGCATTGGAATGGATCGCCAGCTACTACAAACGGCTCGGCTACGAGAAGGTGGCCGCTTTCCGCTCCGGCTACGGCGACTACATGAGCCCTCAGAATCCCTTCTTCGTCGGCAATGAGGTCATCTACGGCGCCGGCGAATGGTTCATCTCCTTCGTCAATAAGTTTGCGCCAGGGTTGGATTATGCTTTCATGGCCCACCCTGCACCAGAAGGCGGTCGCCCCAACACTACATCCTTCGGCGGCAGTGTATTTACCATCCCCAAGGGTGTCGCTCATCCGGATGCATCCTGGGAGTGGATGAAGTGGCTGAGCCAGCCTGAGAACCTGGGCCAGTTCGCTTACGAAATACACAACATCCCGCCCAAGCCGGCCGTCGCCAATGAATCTCGCTTCATTGACGATCCAAAGTTCAAGTTCTGCGTCGATCTTTACACGGGCAAGAACGTCTTCGGCCCGCCCAAGATGCCGGTCATGGATCTTTACTTCACCAAAATCTCGGAAGCGGAAGACCTTGTAGTACGCGGACAGAAAGATGCTGCTACCGCATTGGCCGATATCACCAAGCAGGTGCAGACCGAGCTTGATACCGCGATGAAGCGCACCGGTTGACCCAATTGATCGAAACAAAGACAGGTTTTCGGGCGGCTACATCGCCCGAAAACCTCCTATTAAGGTACTTCTCGAAGAACGAGATTCTTCACAGATCATTGGAGGCAAAGTTCCATGACGGTTGAAAAAATACCCATCAGGCGGGCACAGTTTGACCAGGTCCAAAGAAGGACATTGCTGACCGGTCTTCTTTTCATCTCCCCGGCCATTCTAGGCTTTTTCATCTTCACGCTCTTTCCAATCGTTCAATCCTTCTACTTCAGCTTCACAGACTACAACATCCTTCAATCTCCACTTTGGATAGGAGTTCAGAACTATAAGAACCTGCTCAAGGACGAAATATTCCTCCTGTCCATTCGCAATACCCTGTACATGGTGCTGATCGGCCTGCCAATCCACATCTTATTTGATTTATTCGTGGCATTCCTGCTGAATACGAAGGTGCGCGGCCTTTCCATTTTCCGCACCATCTTCTACCTGCCTTCGATTACCCCTGTAGTAGCTGGAGCGGTGCTCTGGCTATGGATCTTCAACGGCAAGGTCGGCCTTCTGAATGCCCTTCTCAATTGGTTCAACCTTCCTCCCGTCGGATGGTTGACGGACCCTAATTGGACCAAACCAGCCTTTATTCTCATGGGCTTGTGGGGTGGCGGGCAGACCATCCTGATCTATCTGGCGGGCCTGCAGGATGTCTCCACCGAACTGCTGGAGGCCGCCGAGTTGGATGGGGCTGGAATCTGGGCGAAGACCTGGAGCATCACCCTGCCAACCATCTCTCCGGTCATTTTCTACACCCTGGTGTTGAACCTGATCGGGTATTTTCAAATCTTCACCGAGGCCTGGGTGTTGACTGCCGGCCGAGATAACGCCGGGGTAGGCGGCCCGGGAAACTCGTTGATGTTCTATGCGATGTACTTATATCAGAACGCCTTCCAGTTCTTCAAGATGGGTTATGCCAGTGCGGAGGCCTGGATTTTGTTAGTGATCGTGCTGCTCGCCACGCTTGTCCTGTTTCGAACATCGGGATGGGTTTATTACCGGGGTGAGCAAGGGTAATGGAGGAAACCTATGGCTAACCAAGTGATGAATATGCAACAAGGCTACCGCATAGGCCGCCAGAGGCAGGAGCAGATCAACCGTACCATCTCCTACATTATCCTGGCTATCCTGGGGATTATGTATGTATTTCCATTCTATTGGACTCTGGTTACATCGTTAAAAACCGATGTACAGGTGTTCATCTTTCCTCCCCAGCTTTATCCTCCCACTCCACAATGGGCTAATTATATTGAAGCGACCCACTACATCCCATTCTGGTTGTACATGTGGAACACATTGGTCATATGCACCTTCACCATTATCGGAACAGTGCTCTCTTGCACCCTGGTGGCCTACGGATTCGCCCGGATCAACTTCATAGGGCGCGAAGTGGTGTTCATGATCTACCTGAGCACGATCATGCTGCCTGGGCAAGTGACGATGATTCCACTGTATATCTTCTACCGCAAGTTGGGTTGGGTGGGGACAATTGCCCCGCTGGTCGTACCGGCTTTTTTTGGCAATGTGGCCTACGTCTTCCTCTTGCGCCAATTCTTTAAGACCATCCCACAAGAGCTCTCGGATGCAGCCCGGATCGATGGAGCTGGCGAATTCGGCATCCTCTGGAGCATCATGCTGCCGTTGTGCAAGCCAGCATTGGCTACCATTGCATTATTTACTTTCATGGGAGCTTACCGCGATTTCCTGGGACCCTTAATCTACCTGAGCAACCAGCAACAGTGGACCCTCTCGTTGGGGTTGCAGATGTTTAAGAACATGTACGGCGCTCAATGGCAGTTGATGATGGCTGCTTCAGCACTGATGATGATCCCGATGATCGTTTTGTATTTTCTGACCCAGAAGACACTGGTGCAAGGCATCGCGCTCACTGGAATTAAGGGGTAAGCAGGCGGCAGAGATGGTCTCCTACCCGTTACCCTTTGAAGAGTGGTTGCCCACTATCCGCGGCAAACTGATCGTCTCTTGCCAGGCTTTGGAAGGGGAGCCATTGCATGGCGCTGAGATGATGGCGCGCCTGGCTGTCTGTGCCGAGCAAGGAGGAGCAGCGGCGATAAGGGCGAATACGCCGGAGGATATCCGGGCGATTCGAGCCGCGGTTCAGCTTCCAATCCTCGGCCTGTACAAAGTCTATAGTCCAGGATTCGAGGTTTATATCACTCCGACCCTCGAGTCTGCTCGCCAGGTAGCCCAGGCAGGAGCTGATGTGATCTGCGTGGATGGAACCAATCGGCCCCGACCGGCAGGTTTATCGCTATCCGAATTTATCCAACGCATCCGGGATGAAACAGGTTGCCCGGTGCTGGCAGATATCTCCACCCTCGAAGAAGCCTTACGAGCGGAAGATAGTGGAGCCAACCTGGTTTCCTCTGCGCTCTCGGGCTATACCTCCTACAGCCCGCAGATTGAAGAGCCAGACCTGGGGCTAGTCGCGGCCATGGTGAAACGGCTTACCGTACCTGTACTGGCGGAAGGGCGGTATATTTACCCATCTCAAGTCTCCAGGGCAGTCTGCCTGGGGGCCTTTGCCGTGGTGGTAGGGGGTGCGATTACTCGTCCGGTGGAAATCACGGAACGATTTGTCGCTGCTTTGGAAAAATGCAGATGATTTTTAGGAGAAAAGACTATGCTACATTTTTTGAAGGTCGAGGATTACACCCTGGTCACTCCAGGGCCTGAGGATGTGGAATGGCTGACCCAGTCCATGAAGTATGGAAGGGAGCTAAACCAGGAATTCCTGCAGAACATGAAGGAAAAACCCAAAGGTGGGCGGTTGACCGGAACTTTCATCTATTCCCACCCCCCGGATTATATTGGCCGCTCGACCATGCATTGGGACAAGGTCAAATGGCAGGCATTGATGCGCGAGCTCAAGGAGATGGGCATCGATACAGTGATCTACCAGGCGGCCGCCTGGGTTGAAGTGCAGGAGTCAAATTACCCTTCGAAACTTCTGGCACATTACAAGACCTGGAATTCCATTGAACCGTTGTGCCAGGCGGTGATCGCCGAAGGGATGACCCTTTACCTGGGTGGTCTGGGCAACTTGATGGCCTTCGATGAAAATGCCACTACCGAGATGATGAATAAAGATCGTGATACCCAGCTCACTGTATTTCAAGAGCTGGTTGACCTTTACAAGGGTGGTTTCCACGGCTTTTACATGAGTCCAGAGACCGCCTTTCCAGGCACTCGCCAGCCGGAGCGCGAGCAACTGCTAAATACTTACTTTAAGCAGGTCTGCCAGGGGGTAAAAGATATCCTGCCTGGCGTCAAAATCCTGACCTCGCCTGGCACCTTTTATATCGAAAACCGCGGGGAAGAAATCTACGAGTTCCTCTACAATCTATTTTTGGGCGTTCCCATTGACTATATGACCCCGCAAGACTCCGTTGGCACGTTTGGCAACCGCCTGCCACACCTCAAACCTTCTTTTGAGATCTGGCAGAGGGTATGTAAGGCCACGGGCATGCACTTGTGGGTGAACGCCGAATCCTTTCAGCGGGTGCGGATCGGGACGGCCAACGACTTCGAACCGGCCGAATTCGAGCGCCTGGCGGCCCAACTGGCTAACGCAAACCAGGTTGGTGAGAAGATTGTCAGTTGGGAAGTGCCCTACTTCTACTCGCCCTTAGCGGGCGAGCGCGGCATCAAACTGCGTAAGGACTACCTGGCTTCGATTGCGGCTGGCGAAAGGTGATGATCGGCGCGGTAGATATTGGCGGGACGAAAATTGCGGCCGGCGCAGTGGATGAAGCCGGCCACGTCTTTGCCATGCGATCTCACCCCACTGGCACCCACCTGGGTCCCGAATATGGACTCAGGCAGGTGGTCGATATGCTACACGAGATCGAAGCAGATACTGGAGCCAAGCTGGGTGGAGTAGGTGTAGGCATCACAGGAAGAGTATATCCCCGAGGAGGGATGCTGGGCAAGAACGATTTCCTGCTCGGTTGGGAGGGAATCGACTTATCCGAGCAGCTTTCACGAGCCGTGAATTTGCCCATTACAGTGGAAAATGACGCCAATGCGACAGCGCTGGGCGAATGGGCCTGGGGTGCCGGGCAGGGCAGCCATCTATTCGCCATGGTGACAGCCGGTACGGGAATTGGCGTGGGACTTGTCTTCGATGGCCAGATCTACCGGGGAGTGAATGGCGCCCATCCCGAAATTGGCCACCATGTCATTGATCCCTCTGGTCCGCTGTGTTACTGTGGCAGGAAAGGTTGCTGGGAAAGCCTGGCCAGCGCTTCCGCCATGGAAAAGTGGGCCCAGGCCAACCACCCGCAGAATATCCCCCGCACCGCAAAGCAGCTATGCGAGCGATCTGCACAAGGCGATCCTTACGCTCAGGCAGCCGTCGAGCGGACTGTATGGTATTTTGCATTAGGGATCGCCAACCTGGTTTCGATGATTGCCCCAGAACGAATCGCCCTGGGGGGAGGTCTGATGCAGAGCCACCCTCTGTTCATGCCCGCCATACAAGAAATGGTAGCCACTTCTTGCAACTTGGTGCCTTGCCACGATATCGAGATAGTGCCCGCCAACCTGGGCGCGCTGGGTGGACTGGTCGGCGCTGCCTGGGTATGGTATAGCCAACACGGCATATCCACATGAACTTTCCCTAAATCCTCAGGAGAGAGACAATGTACCTGGATGATCTTCCCGCGTTACGAAAGCTGTATTCAAATGCTCTGTTGAACGATGTGATCCCATTCTGGGAGCGCCATTCGCCAGATCGCGAAGCTGGCGGATATTTCACCTGTCTGGCGCGCGATGGCAGCGTGTTTGATACAGATAAGTTTCTCTGGCTACAAGCCCGCCAGGTATGGATGTTTTCCAAGTTTTACAATGCTTTGGAAGCGCGGCCCTCTTTTTTAGAAATGGCAAAATTGGGCGCGGATTTCCTGGCAAAACACGGCTACGATAAACAGGGAGATTGGTATTTTTCCCTGGACCGCTGGGGAAACCCGCTGGTGCAACCCTACAACATCTTTTCGGATTGCTTCGCCGCCATGGCTTTTGCCGAGTATGGGCGGGCCACCGGAGAAAAATGGGCGACTGACCTGGCATTGAAAACCTTCGAACGCATCCAACTGCGCAAGGACAACCCAAAAGGCCAATATAACAAACTGGTGCCGGGCATTCGCCCGCTTCGCTCGTTATCCCTCCCCATGATCACCATTAACCTGGCAATGGAGCTTGGATCGGCAGCACCGGGGTATCCTGTCGAGCAGGTGATCCGTGAAAACCTGGCATTGGTCATGAACCAGTTTGTTGACCGGCAGCAAAAGCTAATCTTCGAGCATATCTCCCCGGATGCCAGCCATCCAGACACCTTCGATGGCCGACTGATCAATCCCGGTCACGGCATTGAATCGATGTGGTTTGTGATGTCGGCTGCCAGGCAGCTGGGCAATGCAGGGATGATCCAGCAGGCCGCAGATGCCCTGGAAGGCCAGATGACCTTCGGTTGGGACGAGCAATATGGCGGTTTCTTTTATTTTTTAGATTCTCGCCGCAAACCCCCGCAGCAATTAGAGTGGGATCAAAAGCTGTGGTGGGTCCACATGGAGGCACTGGTGGCTACGCTGATGGGTTACCAGCTCACTGGACGGGAAAGTCTGAAGCAGTGGTATGAGCGGGTTCACGAGTATAGCTGGAAACACTTCCCGGACCCCCAATATGGAGAGTGGTATGGCTACCTGAACCGGCGCGGCGAGGTGCTCTTACCATTGAAAGGTGGCAAGTGGAAAGGCTGCTTCCACGTACCGCGTGGCTTGCTCATGTGTATGTGGGTTTTGGATAGCATGATGGAAAAATAAACCCCCTGATGACTGGGGAAGCTAGCGAGGTGAAGAAGAATCTTACCGCTTCGCCCTCAGCGCATCCCAGCCAGCGTACTTAGCAGTATCGCCCAACTCGGTCTCGATTCGCAAGAGCTGGTTATATTTGGCTACCCGGTCGGAGCGAGCCGGAGCACCGGTCTTGATCTGGCCCATGTTCAGCGCCACGGCAAGATCGGCGATAGTTGAATCCTCGGTCTCGCCAGAGCGATGCGAGGTAACCGTTCGCCAGCCAGCTCGATGGCAGGTCTCGACGGCTTCAATCGTCTCGGTCAGCGATCCAATCTGGTTGAGCTTGACCAGCAGGGCATTAGCGGCGTCTTCGCGGATGGCGCGGCGCACGCGCTCAGGGTTGGTCACCAGCAGGTCATCGCCCACAATCTGGATGTGGCTGCCGACTTCCTTCACCAGCAGCTTCCAAGACGCCCAATCATCCTGCGCCAGGCCATCTTCAAGCGAGACAATCGGATACTGGTCCACCCAGTTCTTCCAGAATGCAACCATCTCCTCGCCGCTCAACATCTTGCCTTCCTTGCGAAGGTTGTATTTCTTGGTTTCTTCATCATAAAACTCGGAAGCCGCCGGGTCGAGTGCAATGCAGACCTGCTCGCCAGGTTTGTAGCCGGCCTTGGTGATGGCTTCCAGGATCACTTCTACCGCTTCAACATTGGCCTTGAGGGCTGGAGCATACCCACCTTCATCGCCTACCAGGGTAATATAACCGCGCCCCTTGAGCACACTCTTGAGAGTGTGATAAATCTCTGCACCCCAGCGCAACCCTTCAGCAAAAGAAGGAGCCCCGAGCGGCATCACCATGAATTCCTGGGCATCAGTAGATTGCCAGGCAGTATGCGCACCTCCGTTGAGGATATTCATCATCGGGACGGGCAGGATGTGGGCATAGACACCTCCAAGGTAACGGTAGAGGGGCAGACCCACTGCACTGGCAGCCGCTTTCGCCACCGCCAGGCTGGTACCCAGGATGGCATTGGCGCCCAACTTGGATTTATTTGGGGTGCCATCCAGTTCGATCATGGCCATATCGATTGCCTTCTGCTCGACCGCATCCCAACCGACCAGCGTTTCGGCGATCATGGTGTTCACATTCTCGACCGCCTTGAGCACACCTTTTCCCAGGTAGTGCGATTTATCTCCGTCGCGCAACTCAAGTGCCTCGTGTACGCCAGTCGAGGCACCTGAGGGCACTGCCGCCCTGCCCCAACTGCCATCTGCCAGGTAAACTTCCACTTCAACGGTCGGATTGCCGCGTGAATCCAAAATTTGTTGTGCAAGAATTGACTCAATGATTGTATCCATTTATCGTTCCTCGGTTCGTGAATTGAAAAATAAGGCAATATCCTTGCCTGCGGATCTCAAACGGTATCAAGTATAAACGCGGGATTCAGCCTTGGCAAGGTATTTTAACAACCCACTAACGATGCTCCACTCCTGCTCTTTCACACACTGCTCTCAAGAAGCCCATGAACAAGGGGTGAGGGCGGTTGGGCCTGGAGAGGAATTCCGGATGAAACTGGGTGCCCACCATGAAAGGATGATCCACAATCTCAGCGATCTCCACCAGCCGCCCATCGGGAGAGATCCCCGAAAAGCGCATCCCATTCTTCTCAAAGATCTCCCGGTACTGGTTGTTAAACTCAAAGCGGTGGCGGTGGCGCTCCTGCACAAGGTCCTCCTGGTAAGCCTGGGCAGCGACCGTCCCCGGCTGAAGCTGGCAGGGATACAGCCCTAAGCGCATTGTGCCACCCAGGTCACTGATCGTGCGTTGGTCGGGCATCAGGTCAATCACCGGAACGGGAGTGCTACGGTCAAACTCGGTGGAATTGGCCTCGTCATTTCCCAGAACAGCCCGGGCAAATTCCACCACCATCAGCTGCATGCCCAGGCAGAGACCCAGATAGGGTACCTTTTCCATCCGGGCATAGCACGCCGTCTGGATTTTACCCTCAGTGCCACGACTGCCAAACCCACCCGGCACCACAATACCATCCACCTCTCGAACCACCTCCCAGCCGCGCCCTTTCTCCAGGTCAACCGAGTGCACCCAGCGCAGGTCTAGCTCCACGCCCAGATATAGAGCAGCATGTTTTAACGCCTCGCGCACCGACATATAAGCATCATGCAACTCAACATATTTGCCCACCAATGCCACCTTGACACTCGGCTTGGGCTTCCTCACCTCTTCCACAATCCTTTCCCACTCGCTCCAATCTGGTTTTGGGCGAACTGGTAAACCCAGACGTTCCAGAATGAAATCAGCTACCCCGGCTTTCTCCAACAACAAAGGCACTTCGTAGAGCACCGGCGTGGTGATCATAGGAATGACTGCCCGTTTTTCGACATCGCAAAACAGAGCAATCTTCTCGCACAGGCTGCCATCCATTGAGTAATCGGAGCGGGCGACAATCATATCCGGGGAGATTCCGATGGAGCGCAGCTCGGCCACGGAATGTTGGGTGGGCTTGGTTTTCAACTCTCCGGTAGCACCGATATATGGCAACCAGGTCACATGGACATAAAAGGAATTCTCCCGTCCCAGGTCTGAACGGAGCTGGCGTAGCACTTCCAGGAAGGGCAGGCTTTCAATATCACCGACAGTGCCTCCCACCTCCACCAATACCAACTCCGCATTGGAAGACTTTCCCACCGCAATAATCCGGCGTTTGATTTCATTGGTAATATGCGGGATCACCTGGATCGTACCGCCCAGATAATCGCCTTTACGCTCCTTGCCAATCACTTCGGCGTAAACCTGTCCGGTGGTGACGTTGCAAAGGCGATTGAGCCGTACATCGATGAAGCGTTCGTAATGTCCAAGGTCCAGGTCGGTCTCGGCGCCATCATCAAGAACGAATACTTCGCCATGCTGGTAGGGACTCATCGTCCCAGGATCAACATTAATATACGGATCGAGTTTTTGAACAACGACCTGGAAGCCGCGCTCTTTGAGCAGACGTCCAACAGCCGCGGCAGTCACACCTTTGCCGACCGAACTGACCACTCCGCCTGTAAAAAAGATATATTTGGTAGCCATGCTGCCTCCGAAATCCTTAATTAATAAAGAAGTGGGGAGGGCCATTGACTGGCACCTCCCCACGATGTGGTTCAGGTGTTGGATATCAACAAAATGAGAAGAATGTCACCGTTCCCCAAACCTTTTATCCATTCATAGATCAAACGTTGAAACCATCCCTTGAGGGAATTTATGCGGCTGATGAGTTCAGGAAGAGCGCTCTTTCTCCTGCAGAGTGCGGGTTAGCAAGGCTTCTTGCTCCTGCGAGACACCTCGACTGGATTTTCGGGCCTTCTGACTCTGCTGCCGGCGGACTTTGGCGCGTTCCATCGCTTCCATAAGTGCCATCCCCAAAACTGTTGGTTCCGATTCATTCTGGCCTGCCTCATCAATATTGAGGAGCAGTTCACCCGGTTCATCGCCGCCACGGTGTGGTCTGCGAGACTTCCTTCGGCGATTGGCGGGTCTCTCTCTGGGCGATTGTGCAGACACAGGCGTTGGTGCAGGCCTGTGTTCTTCCTTATGATGTTCTTCTCTCTTAGGTTCTTCCTTTTTAGGTTCTTCTTTGACCGGCTCCGGGAGTAGAGCTTTCATACTGAGTTTGATCTGCTTCTTTCGGCGGTTTACATCCAGTACCTCGGCTTCGATCTCATCGCCTTCCTTGACCACATCAGAGGGTTGCCGGACATAACCATGAGCCATTTCGCTGATATGCACCAGTCCGGGACGCTCAGCACCAATCTCTACAAAGGCACCAAATTTCTCTAGCCGGGTGACCTTCCCCTTGACAGACATCCCCTTTTTGATCTCGCGCCATTCCAAATCGAGCGGTTTGAACATGGTCAGCTCGATATGGTCTTCTCTGACTCTACGCACCCATACCTCAATTTCCTGACCGATTTGAAGCACGTCCTCTACGCGATGCAGCGTAGCTTGAGGATCAGGGGTGGCAATCTGAGAAATGTGAATCACCGCGGGCTGTGCAGCACCGATATCGATCACCGCACCGGCCAGGCTGGTCTTGACCACCTTGCCAGTGAAATGCATCTTCGGTTTGACCTCAATCGGTTTTTGCTCATCTACTACGACATCTGATTCCATAGCGCACACTCCCAGGGCTAAATATTCAGCAAAAAAATATTATACCTGCCCGGGGGTAAACTGTCAAATAAGATTTCTTTAACATTAAGAGAGTCGACGGAAAGTAACTGCTCCTACCAACAGCGGCAGCCAGAAGGTGATCCCTCGAAAACCGAGGGTGATGACTGTAGCAGCCTCCACCTCCACCCGCAACGAAACCAGGGTGAGTGTCATGATTCCCTCCACCACCCCTACGCCTGAGGGAGTCGGAGAAACGATCACGAAAAGGTAGCAGATGCCCAATGCACCAATCATCGTACCGACTGAGTAGGATGCATCAAAAGCCAGGAACATAGTCCAAAGGATTAAACCAAGCAGCACTTTGTTGGTCGCGGCCAAAAGAAGGGGTCTCAGCAGACCACGCTGGTTGCCGCGTAAGACGGCTAATCCATCCGAAACATCCCTGGCAAAAGCATGCGAGCGTTCCTCTGAAAGGTAAGGACGATGGAGAAAGATCCACATCACCCGGTTAATGGCATGAGCAATCCCGGCAAGGATATCTCCCAAAAGCTGAGGCGCCCTCATTCCCAGGGAAATCAAAGTGGCTAACCCGAAGGCGATTGCCACCAAGATGATTGCAGCAGTGATCTCTGACCAATTAAGGTTGTTGCGACGAAAAAGGACGATTAAAGCCAGGGTCACAACCCCCAATAACCCCAGGTACTCGAAGAAGAGATAGAGCGCCCAGGCAGCCATCACTTTACCGACTGGGTAACCACGCTTCTGGGCATCTCCCAGGTATACTGCCAGAGCTGGCACCCCCCCACTGGCAGGGGTGACAATGTTGACAAAATTCGCAGCATTCGTGAGTTGGAAAAACCGCCCCAGGTTTTCTTTAATCCCCATCAGGTCGTAGAGTGATTGGTAAGAGGCGCTGACATTCAACATCCAAAGCCCTTCAACGAAGATTCCCAACCAGACAAAATGCCAGCTTCCCATCTGCAGGATGGCATATATCTTCTTAACTTCAGTGAAGCGGGTGATAAAAAAAACGATACCCAGAAACAAGATTAATACGATAAAGAATTTGCGCACATCCCCATTATACAGGAATAAAAAAGCGACCAGCCTAGAAGTCCAACCTGGTCTGGTTGCGAGGACTTTTCACTGATCAGGTGTTGGCGGCCTGCAAGGTGACCTCGATCTGGATCTTCGTAGATCCGCGCGCTACAGTGAGATTAACCTTATCCCCTGGTTTGTAGTTGAAGAGGGTATTGATAAAGGGGTGGTCACCATCGATGGGAGTATTGCCAATGGCAGTGATAATATCCCCTTCCTGCACCCCGGCTTTCTCAGCCGCTCCCCCAGATTCAAGCTGGGCAACGTATACACCCCACTCCACCGGAAGACTATACTGCGCCGCCAGGTTAGGGTCAACTGGCTGCCATCGAATCCCCAGGCTGGGCCGTGCTACCTGCCCCTGGTCAATGAGTTGACCGGCAATGGCTTTTACCGTATTGGATGGAATGGCAAAACCCAAACCTTCCACTACATTACCACCCTGTCCTATTCGCACAATTAAAGTGTTGATCCCTATGACCTGCCCAGCCAGGTTCAATAACGGTCCCCCTGAGTTACCCGAGTTGATTGCAGCATCCGTTTGAATCAAACCTTCCATCAAATAACCATTACCAGTATCCAGGTTGCGTCCGGTGGCACTGACCACACCGACCGTGACGGTATTTTTGAAATCTCCCAGAGGGGATCCCATGGCTACGACCGTTTCCCCGGGAAGTAACGCATCCGAATTTCCCAACATTGCCACTGCTGGAACCTGCCCTTCAATCTTGAGCACTGCCAGGTCAGAGAAAAGATCACTACCGACCAATCTGGCAGGCAGTTCCTTTCCATCCGCCAGAACCACGATCAGTTTATCCGCCCGTACTCCTTCCACCACATGATGGTTGGTCAGGATAAATCCTTTGTCAGAGATGATGACTCCACTTCCAGTCACGGTGGCTCCCGAGAGGGTACCAAAGAAGGATTGCTGTTCAGGGGTCTGACCTACCACTGTAACCACGCTGGGACCGACCTTCGCCACCATCTGGGTGATGGCCGTTTCGACATTGATGGTGTTCACCTGCAGGGTAACTGGTGGATTGGTCGGCAGGGGGGTTGGACTGGTAGGGTTGACAATTGCTGGAACGGCAGCCGGAGAGCGCTGCAAGGACACATAAACCCCCAGGCCACCCGCCAAAGCGCCAAACAGACCTGCCATACCAGCGACCAATACTACAAATGCTGAGTAAAGAAATTTTCTCCAACTCATAGGATGCCCTTCGTTCTTAAGATAGGTTAAGGAGTACTCAACAGTTCAATGGCCTTTTCCAACTGGGGATCGTTTCCTGCTTTGATATCCTCATCGGTTATTTTGACTTCCACATCAGGGGTCAGGCCAACTTTGTTAATAGCACGCTCCTTGGGCGTCAGCCAGCGAGCGATCGTTACCCGTACCGCCCCCTGATTATTTTCCAGCGCGATCCAGTTCTGCACAGAGCCTTTCCCATAGGTTACCTCGCCTACCAGCTTCCCGCGACCGTAGTCTTGAATGGTGCCGGCGGTAATTTCGGAGGCAGAAGCAGTCCCCTTGTTGACCAAAACCACCAGCGGAATTTCCGTTGCCAATCCTCCATCCAGAGTGGTGTAGGTCTTGCGGGTTCCATCACCAAATTGCTCGTACATCGCCACCTGCCCGCCCTTGATAAATTGTGAGACAACCTCAATGGCAGTCGGCAGGTAACCACCAGCATTATTGCGCAGGTCCACGATCAAACCCTTGGGTTGCTTGGACATTAAATCACTGAGCACCTTCTTCAACTCTTCAGTGGTGTTGTCGCCAAAGGTAACAATGTGCACATAGGCAATGTTGTCGCTCAACATCTCGCCTTGGACAGAAGGCACTACAATTTTAGCTCGCTCAATTTCTACATCAAATAGGTCCTGTCCCTCCCGTTGGATGGTCAATTTCACCTTGGTGCCTGCGGGGCCGAGAATGTGCTTCAAAACCAGGTTGCCATCAATGCCAGTCATATCTTCGCCATCCACCTTGATCACCTTGTCCCCAGCCTTCAGACCAGCCTTCTCAGCCGGAGAGCCGGGCATTGGACTGATGATGCTCAAGTAATCGCCGGTGATGTCCACCCAGGCACCAATCCCCTCGTATTCGCCTTGCAGGGAAGTGCTTGCCTGGCGGAACTGGTCAGGGTCCATATAAGAAGTGTGCGGATCATCCAGCGCCTGCAGCATCCCCCGAATGGCTCCGCGCATCAGGTTCAGGTCATTGACTGGTTGGTCAACATATTGATCGTGGACAATCTGCCAGGTCTGCCAGAATGGCTTGAATAGGGTCCGTAAATTGGTTGGGGTTGCTGACCCCGATCCAGAGGGTTGATTCAGGCCAGATGCTTGGCCGATTGGTAAGCCCAGCGAAGCCTGTGGGCTGCCGGGCAGCATCCATCCAACAATTACCCCACCAGAAAAAGCGCCGGTGATCAGGATCAGCGCGACGACGATGACCAGCAAAACACGGACGGTTTTAGATGGCATATCCTCTCCTCTATCGACCCATAAATTCTCGCGGTTGAGTTTATCACAGGATAATTAAACCAGGATGAAGAAGCAGAGACGCGTAGAAATTGGAGAAGGTCGGTTTCACCATTGGAATCTGTTCTGATAGACCAGCCAATCTGATATGGTATGATACAGGATGAGTATAACAAAAACTGCAAACACAGGATTGGTGGAGATATGAACCAGACAGCGCTCCTCTTAGCACCGCAATACCGCGATTACGTCTGGGGAGGTGAGCGGCTGCGACCGGGTCACTATCCAACGGCAGAAGCGTGGGTGGTTTACGAGCATGACCTGGTTACTTCGGGCTCTCTGGCAGGAAAAACACTTGGAGAAGCTGCCGCTCAACAGGGCGAAGAGCTTTTGGGCCGCATTCCCATCCACCGTACCGGGTTGCGCTTCCCTTTGTTGATCAAATTGCTCGACTGCGCCAAGTGGCTCTCGCTTCAGGTCCACCCGAATGATGAGCTGGCCCGTCGCCTGGAAGGGGAAGGGTTTTTCGGCAAGACTGAAGCCTGGCACTTTTTCGAGGCGGATCCTGGCGCAGAGATCCTCTGCGGTCTGCGACCTGGAACCCAGGCTGAGCAACTCGCTGAAGCCATTCGCCAGGGAAGTCTGCTAGATTACATGCAGCGCCTGGCAGTCCAACCGGGGGACTCCATTTTTATCCGGCCTGGGATGATCCACGCTTTAGGTCCAGGCTTGCTCCTTTATGAGGTTCAACAAACCTCCGACCTGACCTACCGGGTGTGGGATTGGAACCGACCCTCCACCCCACAACGCCCTCTGCACATTGAAAAATCCCTGGCGGTGGCGGATCCAAATGCTACAGGCCAGCTGATCCCTGCGCTCCCCCTGCCAGATGGTGGCCAGCGGATTCTGGTTTCGTGCCCCTATTTCACCCTTGCAATCATTGGGATGGAGAAACAGCCGGTCACCCTGGATACGAAGGGCGATTCCTTCCATGCCCTGACCGTGATTCGCGGCCAGATTCTATTGGAAGGACAGGGATGGAGCCTTCCCCTGGGCCGCTACGAAACTGCCCTGGTCCCGGCTGGCTGCGGGGCTTATCAACTCCTGCCTATCCAGCCCTCCCAGGTATTGCGCTCGTTTGTTGAATGACCTGCTTCAAGCTGACCTACGATCCTCCGTCTTTTCCCCCAGCGCGGAGTATAAAAAAACGGAGCATTCCGCTCCGTTGATTTCCTGATGCCCCCGGCGTGACTCGAACACGCAACCTTCTGCTCCGCAAGCAGGCACTCTATCCAATTGAGCTACGAGGGCACTTCTATTCCCGGGTTCCCGGGCGCGATTAATATTACCGCGCACCATTTGAAACGTCAAGGACAGGATTTTGAAATAAAATCCCCCTGCCAGTTTCATTCAGCAGGGGGTTGAAAATAAGAATTGTAGTTTCCATCATCCGCAACAGGATATATGCGGCTGAGGAATGGTGTCAACAGCCACCGATGATATAGTACAACCGAGAGTGTCCACAACAGATCAGTTCGCGACTCATTTCGAAGCAGACTGCAATCCAAGCAGGCAAAATGCCCCAAACATGATGCAGACCAACCCAATTGCCAGATAAACGACCATTGACATAAGCTTTCTCCTCCTAACCACCGGTATTCTCGGCCTCCTCCGGGGTTCTCTCCCAATTAAGATAACCCCATTGGAACTCAAACGTATCGATCAAGCGGGTCAGCGCACCTTACAATTTTCTTAAGCCCTGGTGGGCTGCGCGGCAATCGTAGAAAACGTCATGCTTGCTTACCCCGCTCGGTAGTACAAAAGTTCTTACCAAGTCATCTTCATTATACAATTCGAACGGGGTCCAGGACACAAACAATTTTGAAAGGTGCAAAATCTACAATATAGACGGAATTACTATAAGAAAGGTTCCATCCATATTAATATACGCAATCCAGGCTAAAAAGTTACGCTTCTTGCCTTGAAATGCATTCTCTTCATTCATCATTTTTATCAGCCGGTTTCACCCCTGTCACTGCACTTCGGTTGGGCTTCCGCCTGTCCAAAAGGACAGGTTTTTGGTTAAAAGCTCTGGCAAAAAATCTCCATGACCTAGTAGATGAGGAATCAGCCCACAACAATTCGGGAACATCTTTGAAACCCCAGCGTCTTAAGAGCAGGCTATAATCATGTCAGGCATTAAAAGATTGATCTCATTGAAAATGAGGAGGATAAAATGAGTGAAAAGTTTTCCCGGTTAAGGTTTGGCGTTTCTCTGCTGGCAGTCGGCTTCTTGTTGACCGGGATGGTCGCCTGCCAGGGCCAGAACCAACTCCCCGGGGAGATCACCTCCAAGGGGGGAAAAGCAGGTGAATCGGCCGAAAGCAATGCACCAGAAGCCAGTGTTCAATCCGTCACAGGCAACGAAGAACCCGGTCAAGTGGCGGGAGGGTTGCCTTCGCAAGGAGAAGCCGCTCAGGCTCCGGCCGTCCAGGTGCCTGGCGCACAAAAAGCTGCCCATTGGGTGGATTACACGGATGCCACGCTGGGCTTCAAACTGAAATACCCGGATGTCTATGCCATCCTGCCAGGAGATCAACCTGCCGCTGAGAAAACCCCGGATAAGTTGTACCTGCGCGTACAATTGAAGGACAGCAAGATTATCGACTCTCCCACTGCCAAGCTGGGCCCGGCCAATTTTTCAGTTGAAGTGTACTATGCTCCTGAAGCAGGAGCGTTGCAAAACTGGTTGAAGAAGCAGAACCTGTTTCCGGATGGTTCTGAGGTTGCAAACCTGCAGGTTGCCGGGGCCGAGGAAGCCCTCCAGGTGACCCTGCCGATTATGTTGGCGCCCAACCAGTTTTTCTATTACAGAACCAAAGAGTACATTTACCGGGTCTATGCCCTGGGGCCTTATAGCGAGGAAATGCTGGCTTCCTTCCAGCTTGAAAAGCCTTAAAGATTTGAAACACAAACAAGAGAGGGCTGCCTCTGCTTTTGAGACAGCCCTCTTTGTCTAAAATTCGAGCATACTGGACACTACGGAACGCTGCTTGTGAGCGCGCTCCACAAAGAGTAAGCGTTGTTGTTGAAGTAAGGTGAGAACATCTCTTTCGTATACACGGTGCGCCGGTAGGAGTTGTGCCCGTTCACATAGTTGCCATATCCTGATGGGCCAAAATTCCAGATCCAGGGTCCACCGCTTGAACCGCCGGTCAGGTCGCAGCCAATGCCCACCGTGGGCGAGGCATAGCCACCAGGGTAACCCCGATAGGCATACGACGAGGCGCAGACATGCTGGCGGTAGCCATCAAACGGGTAAGCCTGCGGGTAACCAATATCGAACCAGGCCATTTTCGAAGGAGACCAGTTCCAGGCAAAACCTAACCAGCCCACCACACTGCTGATCGGATAGCCACTAGAAGCATTAGCATACAAAACGATGCCACCCATGTCCTGGTCCAGGCCGCGCTTGATGCCTTTCATATACCACTTGGTCTTCACCCAGCTATAGGAGCCGTACCAGATCCCATAGGGGGCATATCCATCAATATATGCTGGGACGAATACCGTGTTGTAAGACCAGCCCGCGCTGCTGTTATTGCCGGCATGCACGCAGTGGCCAGCAGTCCAGATGGCGTAGTTGCCGATCGAAGAAGCCGAGCAGACGTAGTCGGTGCCATACTGGGTGAAGAACAGCTTACCGACCGTGATGTAAGGGTAAACCCCGTAAGTATAGGGGTAACTGGCGGCAGTGAAGACCTCAAAGCGGGTGTAGGGGGCTTTATTGGCACTGTATCCCTGAGCGATGACCTCCGAGCCCTCTGGAGCTTTGCCAGCCGGCATCAACTGCACTGCTAGCCCAGAAGCATCCACCGTAGGTGCCCCACCCTCGACCTTACCGGGAGTGCCCAGCACTGTGGTGGCACGGGAAGCAACCTTGGCATCGACTACCGGCTCTGGATAGGGGATGGCGGCTGCCAGGCGCTCTGGCGTCCAGTAATCAACCGGGGCTGCCAAAGATTGGAGGCCTGAATCCCGGGAGGAGATGTTATCCGGCATCTGAGCTGTGGCGGTGGAACCGGTCGCCATCACACCGACGAACAGTAGTGCTACGACCAAGAGATTAAATACACGAGTAAATTTCTTCATGTTTTGATTTCCCTTCCTTTTATAACAGAGAATAGAAAGAATGCACATTCCGCGCGGGTTATGGTTTCCCGCAAAGCCAAGTTATGAGTTGATCCCAATGGGCCGCTGGTTCTAGCTATAAATTCCCACCTCCTTCTATGATCAGCGTTCGTTTAGAAACCAAAAGATATTCACTCTGGTGCAGCTCATCTATCAAATTCCCTGGAATAGCTGCACACAAATTAAGTTAAGTAAATTCTAAGGTATCTGGACTGAGAAGTCAATAGAAAGTAAGTAATTCGTAAACTAATTGTAATGATTAAGTTAGGGAAACTTAAAATCATTTAATTTCGTATTTCACCAGACCAGGTATAATTCGCTCATCATTACATTTTGAGGAGAATTCATGCCCACCGAAAAAGACATCCTGAACGCCCTGCGCGGCGTCCTTGACCCTGAATTGAACCGCAACATCGTCGAGTTGAGTATGGTGCGCGATCTGGAAATCAGCCCGGAAGGGACGGTGTCGTTCACCCTGGCACTCACCATCCCCACCTGCCCGTTGCGCAATCAGATAGCCGAAAATGCCAGGAACGTATTACTCGGGTTGCATGGGGTAAAAGATACCAGGATCACTTTCGGTGCGATGACACAGCAGGAGAGAAAATCCCTGAACTTGAACGGGCTGCCCAGGCTTAACCAGTTCAACCAGGTCAAGCAGATGATCGCCATCATGAGCGGTAAAGGTGGGGTGGGCAAATCTACTGTCTCGGCTCTCCTGGCGACCGGCCTGGCGCAGAAGGGCAAACGGGTGGGGATTTTAGATGCGGATATCACCGGGCCAAGCATCCCCAAGCTGTTTGGCCTGCCACCCGGCGGTTTGCGCGGTAGCGAGCAGGGCATCCTTCCAGCAATCACCGGCAAAGGCATCCGCATTATTTCAACCAACCTGATGCTGCAGGAAGATGACATGCCGGTCATCTGGCGCGGGCCAATGATCACCGGCGCCATCCGCCAGTTCTGGACGGACGCCCTGTGGGGCCGGCTTGATTTTTTGCTGGTAGACCTGCCTCCCGGGACCTCCGATGCGGCGCTGGCGGTCACCCAGGACCTGCCGCTCAACGGCGTCATCCTGGTCACCACACCCCAGGAGCTGGCTGCCATGGTAGTTCGTAAGGCGGTAAACATGGTGCGCCAGTTGAATATCGCGATCCTGGGAGTGGTGGAAAATATGAGCTATTATCGCTGCCCAGATAACGGTAAGCTGCACGAGGTCTTTGGCCCCAGCCACGTGGAGGAAATCGCCAAAGCCGCCGGGGTGCCCGTCTCTGCCCGCCTGCCGATCGACCCGGCCATTGCTACCCTCTCCGACTCCGGCAAGGTGGAGGAAGTTGTGCTGCCGGAGATGGAAGCCCTGGTGGAGCAGGTGATCAGGTTATAAATTTTCTTACCTGACCAACTCCCCCCTCTTGTGGTACACTTGCAAAGGATAGAAAGGAACCTTGTGCTCTATGCCTGTCATCTACCCGTTTTCGGCTGTCGTCGGACAGGAACGCATGAAGCGTGCGCTGGTGCTCAACGCAGTCAACCAGCGCATCGGTGGCGTGTTGATTCGCGGTGAGCGCGGCACGGCCAAATCGACCGCCGCCCGCGCCCTGGCGGCCTTGCTCCCCAACGTCAAAGTGGTCAGCGACTGCCGCTTTGGCTGCGATCCAGATTCACCCGCCACCTGGTGCACCGAATGTCGCGAACGCTCCGCTCGTGGCGAGCTCCTGCCGGTCTCCAGCCGGCCGACTTCTTTTGTAAACCTGCCCGTCTCCGCCACCGAAGACCGCGTGGTCGGCACCCTGGATATCGAAAAGGCCATCCAGAAAGGAGAGCGCCACTTCGAGCCGGGCGTGCTGGCGGCTGCCAACCGTGGGCTTCTATATATAGATGAAGTCAACCTGCTGGATGATCACGTGGTGGATGTTCTGCTCGATTCAGCCGCGATGGGCAGCAATATCGTCGAGCGCGAGGGCATTTCCTTCTCCCACCCGGCACGCTTCATCCTGGTTGGCACGATGAACCCGGAGGAGGGGGACCTTCGTCCACAGCTCCTTGATCGTTTTGCCCTTTCGGTGGATATCTACGGCATCCATGCCGCGCGTGAGCGGGTGATGATCATGGAGCGCAACTTGCAATTCGAAGCAGACCCAGATGGCTTCCGCAATCACTGGTTGCCCAAAGAACAGGAGCTTTCCCAGCAAATCGAGCGCGCCCGCCAACTGGTGGAACAGGTGACCTACACCACTCGCGATCTGCTGGCGATCGCCTCGCTGACTGCCTCGCTCAATGTAGAAGGCCACCGGGCTGACCTGGTCATCCTCAAGGCTGCGCGCGCCCAGGCTGCTTTCGAGGGGCGCATTGCCATCACGGACCGGGATATTGCCCTGGCAGCCGAGCTGGCACTGCCCCACCGCCTGAAGCGTGGCCCCTTCCAACAGACCGAGATGGGCATGGAAGAGCTTCAAGAGCGTATTGAGCAGCTCCAGGGGCAAAGCTCGGGGGCTCAGCCGGAACCCGGCCAGGAGAAAGCCGAAGAAACCCAGGCTCAAAAAAAAAGCTAATCGACGGTGAGCCTGAAGCCGGCCCCGAACAGGGCCAGCCTCAACCTACTCCACAGAACGTCTTCCAGGATTGGAACGCCAACTGGTGGGAAGGTGGGCAAAAGGTAAAGACCGGCGAGGTTTTTGACCCGCGCCGCCTGGATACCCCTCTGGATAAAATCATGCGGCATGGGCCAGGACGGCGTTCGCGCGTCTACACAGAACGCAAACGTGGGCGCTACATCCAGGCCCGGCCCTCGATCGGCAAGGCTGATGACTTGGCTTTCGATGCCACGCTGCGTGCCGCCGCCCCCTTCCAGAAGCGGCGCAGCGAGCAGCGCAAACGGGTGGCCTTTGCGATCCGCCCGGATGACTATATGCGTAAGGTGCGGGTACGGCGAATGGCCAACCTGGTACTCTTTCTGGTGGATGCTTCCTGGTCGATGGCCGTCGCTGAGCGCATGTCAGCCACCAAGGGTGCCATTCTCTCCCTTCTCACCGACGCCTACCAGCGCCGCGACCGGGTCGGACTGATCGTCTTCCAAAAAGACCGCGCCACGCTGATTCTCCCGCCCACCAACTCGATCACCCTGGCACGCAAGGCACTGGCTGATATCCCGGTGGGTGGCAAGACACCGCTCTCAGCCGGGCTGCGCCTGGCATTTGAGGTCTTGCACCGCGAGAAGGTGCTCCACCCGGATATCCTCCCGTTGCTCCTGGTGCTGACGGATGGCGCTGGGAATGTATCGCTGGGCCACCTGCCCCCCCAGGAAGAAGCCCACCTCATGGCCGAGCAGATCGCTGAAGAGAAAGTCCACAGCGTGGTGATCAACATGGAACATGCTGCCTTCGATCAAGGCCTGGCGCAGACTTTAGCCGATCATCTCCAGGCTCCTTGCTACACCATTACCGATCTGAAAGCCGAAAACCTGTACTTTACGGTGCGTAGAGAGATGAGCCAGGCGGGAGTGGAAAAGTGAAATTTCCTTGCCTTCCTTATCGCCTTGTGATAGGATGGTACGCGGATACCGGAGGAGTGGATGACCAGTGCAGCAAGCCAGCAAACGCGTACCCGCACCATCTTGGTTTTCATTATTCTGGCGACTCTACCATGCTATTGCCTGGGATTAATCATCTTAGGAGTCGCGCAATCAAAAGCGGGAGCCACTCCTACCCCAACCTTCACCTGGACACTCACTTCCTCAAAACCTACGCGCACCCGGCAACCTACACGGCAGACCGTCACCCTTCCCCCGCCTACCGCCACCGGCACTCCCACCATCACCTGGACCGCTTCCTTGACCTTCACACCCTTTGTCCCGCCCACCCGCACCCAGACCCTCACCCCCACCGAGACTGAGATACCGGGAACCCCGACTGAGACGGAAACCCCAGTGCCCACGCGGACCCCCAAGCCGACCCGGACATTTACCGAAACTCCTATACCTTCCAATACCCCTACACCCCTTCCCAGTAACACCCCAGAGCAAATTTCACCCAGCTTGACACCTTAACCCACTTGAGAAAATCCAATGATCGAATTGAATCCTTTCCTGAAAAACCTGATTTCACTGCCCGGACTTTCCGGCTACGAAGCTCCAGTGCGTGAAGCCATCGCCGAGGCCTGGCGCCCAATGGTGGATGAACTTCACGTCAGCCGCATGGGCAGCCTGCATGGGCTACGCCGCGGCCAGGGTGCTGAACCGCGCCGACGCATCCTGATCGCTACCCATATGGACGCGATCGGTTTGATGGTCACCAGCCTGGTGGAGGGCTTTCTATGTTTCACTGAGGTCGGCGGAGTGGACCCGCGCATCCTGCCCGGACAGCCGGTGTTAGTGCACGGGCGTCGCTTGCTCCCCGGCGTGGTGCTACAGCCACCCGAATACCTGCTCCCTCCCAAATACTCCGACCGACCGGTCGATATGGAATACCTGTTGATCGATATCGGGCTGCCACCTGCAGAAGTTGCCGAGCTGGTGCGCCCTGGCGACTTAGTCTCCTTTGGCCAGCAGCCAGTGGAGCTTTCTGGTGAGGCCCTGGGCGGTCACACTCTGGATAACCGGGCTTCGGTCGCGGCCCTGACTCACTGCCTGGAAGAGCTGCAGCATGTCCACCATAGCTGGGATGTTTGGGCTGTGGCGACTGCCCAGGAAGAAGAGACCATGGCAGGAGGTTTTACCTCACCGGTTGAAATTCGCCCAGATATTGCCGTGGCAGTCGATGTGACCTTTGCCAAAGGCCCGGGTGCCAATGATCACCGCACCTTCCCGCTGGGCAAGGGCGTGGCCATTGGCTGGGGGCCCAACATTCATCCTGCCCTGCATAAAGCTTTCAAAGACCTGGCCGAGAAGCTTGATATTCCCACCCACCTGGATGTGATGCCATCGCATTCTGGGACTGATGCTTATGGCATGCAGGTGGTAGCTGAGGGCATCCCGACCATGGTGCTCAGCATCCCACTTCGCTATATGCACACTCCAGTGGAGGTAGTAGCCTTAAAAGACATCGCTCGCACCGGGCATCTGCTGGCGGAATTTATCGCCCGCTTGCAGCCCGATTTTGTTGAGAAAACCCTTACCTGTTGGGAGGAATGTGAATGACCGAAAAAAGCTCTGCCCCTTCCCAGGTGTCGTCCTTGGACACAGCACCAGTCGATCTACTGGAAAAGCTCTCCAATGCCGTGGGAGTCTCAGGCGATGAGAGCGAAGTGCGCAATATCGTCCTGGAGCAGGTCAAACCCTGCGCTGAGCAAGTTAAGATCGATGCCTTGGGAAGCGTACTGGTCACCCGCCAAGCTAAAGTAGAAAACCCTCTGCGGGTCATGCTGGCCGCCCACATGGACGAGGTGGGCTTCATGTTGGTGAATAAAGAAGAAGGCGGGTTATTTGGCTTCGAACGGGTCGGCGGGCTGGATGTGCGCCAGGTGGTCGGTAAGCCAGTCTGGGTCGGCAAAAAGCACATCCCAGGTGTGATCGGAGCACGCCCCATCCACTTCACCAATGCTGAAGAACGCTCGCACATCATCCCACTTGACACCCTGCGCATTGACCTGGGTCCAGGTGGCGGCGACCTGGCTAAAGTTGGCGACCGGGCCACCTTTGCCACCAATTTTGAGCAAGTCGGGCCGACCTTGCGAGGCAAGGCGCTGGATGACCGCCTGGGAGTGGCTACCCTGATCGAGCTGGTGAAAAACCCACCCCCGAATATCGAACTGCTGGCAGCTTTCACTGTGCAAGAAGAGATTGGAGCACGTGGAGCAAGGGTCGCCGCACACGCCTTCAACCCGGATATGGCTATCGCTATTGATGCGACTCCCGCCAATGACTTGCCTGCCTGGGATGAAACCGAGAACGCCCGCTATAATACCCGCCTGGGTGCTGGTCCAGCGATTTACATCTCAGATGCTGGTACATTGAGTGACCCACGCCTGGTGCGCTGGCTGGTGGAGAATGCTGAAGAAGCGGGCATCCCTTACCAAATCCGGCAACCGGGCAGCGGCGGTACCGATGCCGGGGCAATCCATCGCCAGCGGGCAGGGGTGCCCAGTATCTCGCTTTCGGTGCCGGTGCGCGGCGCGCACACTGCCATCTTGCAGGCGCGCCTTGAAGATTGGAAGAATCTCCTGGCGCTGCTCTATACTGCTCTGCAGCGCCTGGATCGCAAATGGTTAGAACTGGAAAGAAGATAAATCGCTCAGGAGAACTTCATGAAAAGCCTCATTCAGAAACTGGTGGAGACTGTTGGACCCTCTGGGTATGAAAGTGCCGTGCGCGATGTCGTGCGCGCCGAGGTTGAGTCATTAGCAGATGAGGTGCGGGTTGACCCGTTGGGCAGCCTGGTCGCTCGCAAGGGGAGCAAAGGACAGGATGGATTGCGCATCATGCTCTCGGCCCACATGGATGAAATTGGAGTGATCGCCACCCACATTGATGAGAACGGCTTCGTGCGCTTTACCAATATTGGTGGGGTGCGACCGCACACCTTGAATGGTGGGAGGGTACGCTTCACCAACGGTACGCGCGGTGTGATCTTCATGGAACGCCAGGATGCTCCCGACCGTCTGCCCGGCCTGGATCAGTTTTATATTGACATCGGCGCTTCAAACCGCCAGGACTGCCCGGTGCGGGTGGGCGATGTAGCGGCCTTTGACCGGCCATTCCTCGATCTGGGCGACCGGCTGGTCTCCAAAGCAATGGATGACCGGATCAGCGTGGCAGTGCAAATTGAAACTTTACGCCACCTCAAGAACACCCCCCACGAGCTGTACTTCGTGTTCAGCGTGCAGGAGGAGGTCGGACTGCGCGGAGCTCAACCAGCCGCTTATGGCATTGATCCGGAGATTGGTATTTCGGTCGATGTGACCGCCACGGGCGATATCCCCAAGAGTCCGTTTGGAAAGATGGATGTCTCCTTGGGAAAGGGACCGGCGATCAAGATACGTGATGGGCGAATGCTATCCGATCCGCGCCTAGTGACCTTGTTGATAGAAACCGCCTCGCGAGCTGGCTTACCTTACCAGCTGGAGGTATTAGAAGGCGGGACCACCGATGCGGCTGCCATTCAGCTGGTGCGCGCCGGCGTTCCATCTATCTGTGTCTCGATCCCCACTCGCTACATCCACTCGCCATCCGAGATGGTTGATTATCGCGACGTGCAGAATGCCGTGCATTTGCTCGTGGAACTCTTGAGCAAACCAATTAAGCTGGATTAACTTTCTTTGGTCTGTAAGTCATTTCAATGAGATTGATGCTTCGACTCTTCCTGGCGCTGCTGGCGCTTTTCCTGGCTGGCTGCTATCCAGGCATCTTTCAGACTTCCCTTCCTTTGCAAACCCCTGTAGTTGCTACACAGGTGGATACCCCGCTGTTTCCTACTACCTCGCCAACCCTGCCGCCTGAATCCACTCAATCGGGACCACAGGTGTTGACTATCTGGTTGCCACCTCAGTTTGATCCCGGCAATGGTTCCAACGCCGGGGCTTTGCTCCAGAAACAGATAACAGACTTCATGCAGAAGAACCCGGATATCCGGGTACAGGTGCGCATTAAGGCTGCCAGTGGTCCAGGAGGATTGTTAGAAACACTCAGTGCGGCGGCTGCGGCCGCACCAGACGCGCTTCCTTCGCTGGTGGTCCTTTCGCGCAACGATCTGGAAACTGCTGCGCTCAAGGGCCTGGTTTACCCACTTGAGACGCTTTCCCAGGCATTGATTGAATCCGATTGGTATGAGTACGCCCGTCAGCTTTCTTCTATCCAGGGTACCGATTTCGGCCTGCCTTTTGCTGGCGATGCACTGCTCATCCTCTATCGCCCGGAGAAGGCCGGCCAATCGCCCGTGACCGATTGGCAATCGATCATGGGCCGTGGCCAGCCATTGGTGTTCCCGGCGGCTGATCCCAACGCTATGGTCACGCTAAACCTGTACCTTGCGGCGGGTGGTCAGATAACAGACGCTCAGCAGCGTCCCATGTTGCAAGGAGATGTCCTAAGCCACGTTTTCAGCCTGTATGCTGAGGGTGCCAGGCAAGGGTGCTTTCCATATTGGCTGGCTCAATACCAGACCGATGGCCAAGCCTGGGAAGCTTATAAAGAGCAACGCAGCAGCTGGGTTATCACCTGGGTTTCGCATTACCTCTCGGATCTTCCCGCCGATACCAGCGGGGTACCACTTCCGGCAATTGCCGAACAGCCGCTAACGCTGGCCAGTGGTTGGGTCTGGGCTATCTCGGATCCCTCGCCAGGTCGCCAGGCCATGGCCGCCCGCCTGGCAGAATATCTGGTAGAATCTCGCTTCCTGGCGGAATGGAGCATGGCTGCAGGTTACCTGCCTACCCGGCCTTCTTCGCTGTCTTTGTGGCCCAACCAGACCCTGCAATCTCTCCTCAACCAGGTCGTGGTAGGAGCCCAGCTCCGTCCATCCAACGACCTGATGGCCAGCCTGGGTCCTGTACTGCAGGATGCAACCTTGCAGGTGATTAAAGATCAAAATGACCCAGTCCAGGTGGCTCAAGCAGCCGCAGAGCGCCTGAATATTCCAGAAACAAAATGAAATCGATCCAAGAATTCTTTCAAAGCCTGTATAACCACATTCATCCATTGACTGCTGGTTTGTTGGTCCTGGTTATACTGCTCCTGGCGATGATCGCCTGGAGCGCATACTTCTCCCATGTCACCGTCAATTCCAATCCGCCCACTCCTACACTGACCTCACTGCCCAATGAAGCCACCCCTTTACCCATCGAATGGCAGGAAAACGCCCATCAGACCAATGGGATTGTCCTCGGCGGAGTGATCCTGGTGCTGATCGTGGTGGGAGGAACATTAAGCACCATCTTACGCCGTCAGGTTCCCAGAACCCGCTGACCAAATGGATGCCAGTTCTTTTCACATCAACACAACTTAACCCTCACAATTCCGTATAATAAATATGATGTCCCAGGGATAATCGATCTCAGGGATAGGTAGCAACCCGCGGGGGGTGGGATTCATCCAAGAGGAGGTTTTGAAATGCTCAAGAAATTGTTTTACGTACTTCTCCCCATCCTGGTAGCAGTCATCCTACTGGGGGGTCTGGCAATACCAGTCCAGGCCGCAGAGTTTGACCACGATGGCCGACTGGAAGCCGGACAGGTAGTCGATGATGACCTGTTCATCACAGCCCAGGATGTAGTTGTCGACGGCACAGTCAACGGCATCCTGTTTGCTGGTGGCAACACCGTCACTATCAACGGAAAAGTCAATGGAGACGTGATAGCCGTTGGATCCAATGTGGTCGTATCTGACACTGCTGAGATCAATGGCAACCTGTTCACCGCCGCTCAAACAGTCACTGTCAGTGGCAAAGTCACTGGTAGTGTTGCCGCGGGTTGTGCAGCCATGACCATTCAAAAAGCAACTACCGGGCACAACCTGTATTTCGGCGGTTACAGCCTGAAGGTAGAACCCGGCGTCAAGATCGATCGTGGGTTGTATGCTGGAGCCTACCAGGTGATGCTCAACGGGGAGGTGACACGGAACGTGTCGATTGGAGCAGGCGCTGTTGAGATCGGCGGCCAGATTGGTGGAGATGCCAACGTTAATCTAGGTGAGGTGAATACAAGCCAAGCAGGACCCCAACCCTTCTTCGGCCCCATGTCAGTGGAAATGCCTCCCACCCTTAAACCTGGCCTGCGCATCTCTCCTACCGCAAAAATCGCAGGTAAGCTGAACTACATCAGCTCAGTGGATATGCGCTCATCCATCCAATCTGAGCCAGTGGGAGGGATAGTCTTCCAAACCCCGGTTCCCAAAGCAGAGCCAGAAGCTAGCCCGACCAAACGGACAGGCAGTTGGTTTTTGCAGGCTTTCTTGCGCTGGTTATGGAGGGTCGTGCGCACCTTCATTACGTTGCTCCTCCTCGGTCTGCTGGCTGTGGCGGTGATTCCCAGGCTAATGCAGAACAGTGCGCAACAAGCCCGAACCAAACCCTTACCATCGGCAGGGTATGGCCTGCTGACGCTCATCGTGGGCTATGTGGGTGCCTTCATTGTAGGGATCGTCATTTTAGTAGTTGGGATCCTGCTCAGTGTGGTCACCCTGGGTGGATTAAGCCGCGCTATTTTTGGAATTGGCTTCTCCAGTCTGGCAGTTTTCGTTTCGGCGCTGACCTTGCTCGTGGCTTATGGCGGTACGCTGGTAATTGCCTATCTTGCTGGCGATTGGATTCTCGGTAAGCTGGCGCCACAGGCCAACGGCCGGCGCTTCTGGGCAATCGTAGCCGGTGTGATTGCCTATACAATCCTATACGCCATTCCGGTTTTGGGCTGGCTGGTCTGGTTCGTGACCGCTCTCCTTGGCTTGGGCGCTATGTGGCTGCTCTATCAGAACTGGCGCAAACCTGCTGTGGTCGTGCCAGCGCCCGTCGCTCCAGACGCTCCTGCTTCCTAGAAAAATAAACAATCCAGATGTCTTCAGGCCGCGCAAAATGGCCTGAAGACATCTCTGGTTAGATCTCCATCGCCACCAGCGGAACCAGCATCTCCGCTGGTGAGAGACCGCCATGTCGTCCGCACAAAGAGTTCTCCCGGTCAGCCCACCACCAATAAGCTCCCGAACGTGGGATGACAATCCAATCCCCCAGGCGATCATAGGCACGGGTATAGGGCAGTTCGTCACCAAATAAACCGGCCGTCAAAGCCTGGTGAACCGGCAACAATTGGAATGTCTCCGGCCAGACCTGCACCACGTAGTCGCGCAAGGTCTCCTCACATCCAGGCCGGAGGAACAAATAGGGCAGCCTTCCCTCGCCGCTGGGCAGCATGGTCAAACACGCCAGCAGCTCAGGATGGTTCTTCAAGTCGTAGTTGGTGTAGGCAGGTGTAGCAACCTGTCCGTGATCAGCGGTCATGACCAGCAGGGTGCGTTGGTGAGTGCGAGCGTGCATCTTAGAAAGGAATCGCTCCACCATCAACCCAAAGCTGGCTAACTCCAATTGAATCCGCTCATCATCCGGGCCATAGCGATGGCCGAGGTCATCCAGATCCCCCCAGTAGATATAGCAATAGGTGCGCCTTCCCTGCTCATTGCAAAGCACATGCTCCAACGAAACCCACAGGTCGCTAAAAGTGTGGTATGGGATCACCTGGGCCTGGGCAAAGTGCATCTGCGAAAGGCCAGAATGAGCAATCGAAGCTGGCTGGAAAGAATAGACCTGCACGTCCTGAGCCTGCAGGTAAGGAGCCAGGGTAGGTACAGGCAGGAAGATCTCCGGCTGGAAACCCGCTCGTCGTAGCCCGCCCAGATCAGCATGAAAGGTGGCAGGAGAATGGAAAATCATATTGGCAATCACGCCATATTCCTTGAGCCACATCTCATATCCCAGGATGCCATGCGCCAGACCGCTGACCCCGGTCCAAAGAGTGGTCAGGGCCGTGGAAGTGGTGCTAGGAACGACGCTGGTCAGTGGGGCCAGCAATCCATCCGAAAGAATCCGACTCCAAACAGGCCTGGAGTGCAGTGGTTTACTGTCTGGGTCTGTGTCAGGGCCGATTCTAGCCACCTTTTGTAATAAGTTCAGTCCCAGGCCGTCCATCACCAACAACACTACCTGCTGGTAAGGACCGCCAATCGGCTCCAGGATAGTCTGGTTTAATGGGCTGCCAGCCAACGGCGGCACATTCAGCCAGAGGCAGATGCTGGCTGGCAGGTTGACCAGGGAATACCCCTGGTAATAAGGAAAGATCATCTCAGGGTCAAGTGATAGACCCGGCAGCCGATGAGCCTGCAGGCGGGGCATTAGTTCAGGAACCAGGTTAGGCATACGATATCTCCATAAGCGGATCACTGCCTGAAGCAAAGTCTCTCTTGATATTCCCTGAGTATATATCAATTCAGGGCTTCACAATTGGCGTAAATCTCAACAAGGAAAATAAGACCCTATGCCTCCATTTCCTGCAGAAGGCACAAGAAGCTGCTATAATTGACCTAACTAATCTCCAATTGGCCAGGAGGACGGCTAGTGATGCGCCGCGAGATACTCACCTGGAACGACGTCGATAAATTGATCGACCATTTAATCCCACAATTTGAAGTGGAATTTGACGGAATGGTTATGATCACCCGCGGTGGGATCATCCCGGGTGGGATGCTCGCCGAGGCTCTCAACTTGGCCACCATTCTAACCGCTTCAGTCGATTTTCCAGCCGAGATGGAAATGGAAAAGCAACGGGATCAACCTCGTTTGATGGCATGGCCCAAGTTCATCCAGTTTCCTGAAGATTCAATTTTACGCGGTCAGCGCCTGCTGGTGACTGACGACGTGTGGGGATCAGGGCGCACCATCACCGCCGTCAAGAACCGCATCTCCGGGGCAGGCGGGTTCCCTTATACTTGCGTGCTGCACTTCAACCCCTACCGCAGCCTGTTTGGCAACGCCCGGCCAGATTACTACGCTGCCACTACCGATGCACATATTGTATATCCTTGGGAGATCAACCGCGGCCCAGAGAGCGTGCTGCTCAGGAATTTCTGATCCTCCAGTAATTTTCTCAATTCCCCAGGGCACTACCAGCCGTCAGGTTGGTCGATATTACCCCACTAGCCCACCAGGACTTCCAGGTATCTCTCCACCATCCTGTTCACATCAAATACCTGCTCTGCCCGGATACGCGCATTCTGGCGGTAGCGTGGTAAATCGCACAGTATGGCATGGGCAGCAACAGCCAGTGCCGGAATATCGGGTGGCTCTAAATTCCAGTAATTTCCCCCATACGGCACAACCCGACCGGCCTCCCCTTCCAGAAGTTCCGGCAGCGACCCCGTAGCAAAGGCCACGATTGGTAACCCACAGGCCAGTGCTTCAATCACCGAGTTCGGGCATGCCGCATTCAGATCAGCCGAGAAAAGCAGGTGCGCGGAGCGGTCAATTTGTGGAATCTCCTCGCGCCGCACCGCGCCGATCCACTGGATGAGAGACTGCCTGGCAGGGGTGCTCTCTGCAGGTGAGTAGCGGTTCTTCAATTCTTCCGAGACCTCCCCCACCACCATCAATTCTACAGGCCATTCCTCCATCTGGCTGAGCCGGTTGGCCAGGGCCACAGCGTTCTCCAATCCCTGCCGGTTGCTGGACAGCAAGCGTCCTTCCACCATCAACAATCGGATTCGATCCGCTGGAGGACAACCAGAACCCTGCGGAGTATATTGGTGTAAATCTACTCCGTTATAGATGATCTGACCTGGCGCTCGGACCGAGCGATACCGGGTTCGCCACCAATCGCTGGCAAAGCGGCTCTGGTAAACAATACGGTCAGCCATCAGGCGCCGGATACCGGCCAATAACAAATTGCTTCGCTCCGCACGCAGATAAGCCAACAAAGGGGTAGGCTGCTTACGGTGTAGCCAGTTCATCCCGTTCAATCGCTGGACAATTCGAACACCTCGCCGGCGCGCCCGCCAGAGCTCCCAAAGCCGATTGGTGCCCCCAATCACCAGAATGGCAATGCAGTTTGGATCACCTGGGTCGTGGTGAACTCCATAACCTCTGGCAAGTAAACCTTCCGCCAGGCGGCTCTGGAAGGAAATCGGCCCACCCAGCCCCTCCAGCCGAGGCAATATGCAGATGCTTGGATTACTCATGCTTCATAATCAAGGATCGACTGGACGATGCGCGCAGCAGCCTGACCATCGCCAAAGGGATTGCGAGCATTCGCCATTTGCTGATAGGCTGCCGGGTCTTCCAGCAGGTGCTGTGCCTCGTCAAAGATGGATTTCTCATCGGTTCCGACCAGTTTGAGCACACCGGCCTCAATGCCTTCTGGGCGCTCGGTAGTGCATCGCAACACCAGGGTGGGGATACCCAAGGCAGTGGCCTCCTCCTGGATCCCGCCGGAATCCGTTAAGACCAGCTTTGCCTGGCGCATCAAGTGCACCATAGGAAGGTAATCCAATGGCGGGAGCAGGGTGATGTTCGCCACCCCCGCCAGAACTCGCTGCACTGTACTCTGCACATTTGGATTAAGATGCACCGGATAGACTAGCTGTAATCGCTGCGGGTACACTTCTGCCAGGTGACGCAAAGCCTGGCAGATATTTTCCAAAGGCTGGCCAAAATTTTCTCTGCGATGAGCTGTGACCAGGATCATCTGCTTGCCACCCGGGGCAATTTGCAGCCTTTCCAACAAATCCTTCGCCTCACAGGGCGTAGGTCGCTGGAGGATACTTTGCAGCGCATCAATCACCGGGTTGCCTGTGACGATAATCTGGCGGTCTGGGATGCCCTCCCGCAGCAGGTTCTTCCGGCTGTGTTCAGTGGGAGCAAAGTGCAGATCGGCAGTCACACCAGCCACCCGGCGATTGATTTCCTCCGGGAAAGGTTGCCATTTATCTCCGGTTCGCAGGCCCGCTTCCACATGCCCAATATGGATGCGGTGATAATAACTGAGCAGAGAAGCTGCCATCACCGTGGTAGTATCTCCTTGCACCAGGACCCAATCCGGTTTCAAACTTTGCAGGACGGGGTCAAGATGGATGAACACATTCGCAGTGAGCAATGCCAGGCTCTGATCGGGTTGCATTAAGTTAAGGTCCACATCCGGATGGATATCGAAAAGCTCCAGGACCTGGTCGAGCATCTGACGGTGTTGAGCGGTAACACACACCTTCGACTCAATGGCTGGAGAGGCCGAAAGGGCCCGTATCACCGGAGCCATCTTGACTGACTCAGGGCGGGTGCCAAACACAGAAAGGACTCGGATCGCCCTCATCGATTAACGGAGCCCTTCTGTATTCGTATACCCATCCGGCAGAGAACGAACCCTGCCGCGCTCCAATCCACTACAGACCAGCTACCGGTCGTATCCAGAGCCAATCGGGCTGGGGTTAACTGGGTCAGGGTCTTCGGTTCCAGGTTGCGTAGGGAGCTATGAGCCACCAATAGCAAGAGCAGTTCGGCTTGCGCAATGGTCTGTTCCAAGGTTTGGCAGGTTTCCACGCCCTCCAGGGTGAAATGCGGTTTAAATGGCTCAAAGGCCCTTACCTGCGCTCCAGCTGCTGCTAGCAAATGCGCCACCTCAATCGCCGGGCTTTCGCGCAAGTCATCTACGTCTGGCTTATAGGCCAGACCCAAAGTAGCAATTCGCCTACCCCGTAATTCGCCCCCCAGGGCACGTCGCACCAGCTCAACCACAAATTTAGGCTGAGCATCATTTACCTGGCGCGCAGTCCGAATTAATGGGGTGAGATCGGGGGCTGCTTCCACCAGGAACCACGGGTCGACGCTGATACAGTGCCCGCCGACCCCCGCGCCAGGCTTGAGAATTCGCACCCTGGGATGACGGTTGGCAATTTCAATAGCCTCCCACACATCAATTCCAAAGCGGTCCGCCAACCTGGAGAACTCATTGGCAATCGCAATGTTCACATCCCGGTAGGTGTTTTCCATCAATTTGACCATTTCGGCTGTGGTGGCATCGGTCAGAATGATCTCACCGCGCACGAAGATGCCATATAAAGCCTTTCCTGCCTGCGCCGATTCAAGAGTGATTCCGCCAATCACGCGTGCGTTCTCAATCAACTCCTGCAGGATTTGTCCCGGTAAGACCCGTTCCGGGGTGTAAGCCAGGAAAAAGTCCTGGCCGGCTTTCAATCCAGAGCGTTCCAGGATGGGAGCCACAATATCTAGGGTGGTACGTGGCGGTGAAGTAGATTCCAACATTACCAGACAATTTTTCCGCAGGTAAGGGATAATCGATTCACTGGCTGAGATCACATAGCTGAGATCAGCCCTTTTTCCATTTCTGAACGGGGTAGGAACAGCGATGATGAAAGCATCTGCTTCCTCTGGCTGCTGTTGGATGCGCATGTTTCCAGATCGCAACGCCGCCTGCACTACAGTCCGTAAACCTGGCTCATAGATGTGAAGCTGGCCGGATTGCAGGATTCCGACCACCTGGGGGTTGATATCTACTCCAACCACCTCCAGGCCATGAGTGGCAAAGGTACTCGCTGTGGGTAAACCAATGTATCCAAGTCCAAGGACACAAAGTTTCTTAAATTCCACCGAATTCTCCTTTCCGGGCAATTATGTCATTATCCCATAAGCCTTCGATTTTGGGGAGTATTTGCCTTGCTTCCCTACGTCCACCGTGATAAACTCTTAACATGTCCCAAAATATCCTGGTTGCCAGTCCTCATGTCGCTTTCGGCGAATTATTGCGCCTAAGCCTGGAGGAAAGTGGCAGATACATTGTTTACCTGACCCATTCTGGGACCAGCGCCCTGGATGAGGCCAGGCTGCGCGTTTTTTCCCTGGCAATCCTGGATTCGGACCTGGCCGATCTTTCACTGGCAACCCTCAGCGGTCTCCTGCTAGAATGCCATCCGCAAATTCGTGTGATGGTCATTCCCCCGGAAAATGACCCAACTCATCCTGCGCTTGAAAATTGCACTGCTCACGCCTACCTGTTGCGCCCTTTTTACCTGCCCGAGCTGCTAGAGCGAGTACATAGTCTACTTGGTTCAGACGCACAAGGGGAGCAGGCAAGCCCAGGAGCCGGTGGAAATGGTAGAGCCAGGGAGTGGGAAGCAATATCAACTGAACCTGCCCTGCAAGAGCAAGCAGACTCTCCTATCGCCCGCCTAACACTGCCGCCTTCAGAAAACCTGGCAAAGGATTTGTCTGAGAAATTCCTTTGGTTAAAAGACCAATCCCTGGCCTCCCAGGTTCTTGAAAGTCTGCTGCTGCAATCTTCAGCCCGTTCCATCCTGGTAATTCAGGAAGATCGCATCCTGGCCAGTACTCACCAGATCTTAGACAAGGTGGCGGTCGAACTCGTTAACCTGCTGGGCCGCTATTGGAATAAGAACCGGCGCAGCGACCTGGTACGCTTCAGCCGTTTAGAAACGAACGGCGAAGAGTGCCTGCTATATGCCACAAGCCTGGTTTCTAATCTGGTCCTTTTGGCCGTGTACGACGCTCAAACCCCGCTCAGTCGCTGCCGTAACCAGGTTCAACAGATGGCGCATAGCTTTTCCGAGATAGTCAACCAGCCACCCGCATATCTCGAACTTATAAACCCACCCCTTTCCACAAGTTGGCAAGATCAGGCTCACCCTCAACCGGCAATTCAGCAGGAAGAGCCGCGACCAGCAGAACCTCAACCCACAGCGTTACGAGAGGATAAGCCCGAATCCGGAAAAACTGAGCCAGGCGAATCCATTGAGCTGGCGCGACTAGCGGCGTTATCGCAAGAAACCACCTTCCCCGAGCCAACCAACCCACAAGTCCAGGAAGGATCTGCAGAAGAATCCTTAGAGGAGACCGATCTGGAAGAGGTCCAGGCAATCAGCCTGGCACAGTTGCTGGCGACCCTGCCACCCCCCAATCCGGAGAAAGAAACTCCAGCCATCAACAAAGAATGGGTCACCTCCTCTCCTGAGGATAACTCGATGGGCAATGAACCGGCAGTAGCATTTCCATGGGAACAAGCCCCGGCATCTTCACCGGTAGCCGCCGAAGAACAGCCAGAATCGGAGCTATTCTCTTCACCAACCGGGCTGGATGCGGCCGAAGCTCTGCCCATCGCCGCGGCTGTGCTGCCATCCTTTACTTCAACTTCAGGTGAGGTAATTTCCCCGCCTGACCGGGAAATCTCACCTCCTGCTCTACCATCTTCGCCAGTAGAGGAAAGCGAACCGCTCTCTCAGGAACAGGGAAAAGATGACCTACTTCTTCCCTGGGAACAACAGGCTACTTCAAAATCCGAAACTCTGGAGGAATTGCCTGCTCAGCCTGCTGCTTCAGCAGAGACTGCTCAGGCAGAATCCGCTGGGACAGCACTATCTGAAGAATCTCAAGTTCAACAGCCAATTCTCTCCAATACCCAGCCCACCCGCATCCAGCCACCAATACCCCAGGCTTCAGAAGACTCTGCCTTCCCGGTAGCAGACACTTTCCTGTATTACACATGCATTCTCATCCCACGGCTGCCCAAGCAATTCCTGGCCGGTCCTCTGGCTGACCAAATGATCGAATGGGTGCCGCAAATCTGCCTGGCTTTCGGCTGGTTTCTGGATCGGGTCTTGGTCCGTCCAGATTATCTGCAATGGACAGTCCAGGTGACTCCTAGTGTTTCACCCGGCAACCTGGTAAGGTTCATGCGCTTGCGGACTTCTGAGTACATTTTCAAGGAGTTTCCCGACCTTAAAAAAGGGAATCCGGTCGAGGATTTCTGGGCTCCTGGCTACCTGGTTGCTAGTGGTTCACAACCACCTTCAACTCACCTGCTGCGAGACTTTATCCGCGAGACTCGCATCCGGCAGGGTTTTAAAAAGCCCTGATCTAATTATTCTTTGTCGAACCTGCTGAGTTAGAGCTTTATGCCGCCGATTTTATACCTGATTGATGGTCATGCGCTTGCCTACCGTACTTTCTTTGCCCTTACGGCCGGTGGGGGAAGCGATCGCTTCCAAACTCGTTCTGGTGAACCGACTGCAGGGATCTATGGTTTTGCCAGTGTCCTATTACGCATCCTCGAACAGGATAAACCCGAATATCTGGCGGTCGCTTTCGATACCGGTAAAACCTTTCGCGATGACATCTATCCGGATTACAAAGCGACCCGCGCCAAGATGCCAGATGACCTTCGCCCACAGATTGGGAGAATCCGCCAGATGGTAGACGCCTTCCGCTTCCCCCGCCTGGAAATGGAAGGGTTTGAAGCGGATGATGTGTTAGGCAGCATCGCTTACCAGGCAGTGATGGCTGGCTTTGGCGTCAAGATTATCACCGGTGACCGGGACCTGCTGCAATTGGTCAACCAACGAATCATCGTCAGCCTATCGGGCAGCAAGCTGGCAGAAGCCAAAGATTACACTCCGGAAGAGGTACAGGCCTTTCTGGGAGTCCGACCTGAGCAAGTGGTGGATTACAAGGCCCTGGTCGGCGACACTTCAGATAATATCCCCGGTGTTTCAGGGATCGGTGAGAAGACTGCCGTCTCCCTCCTCCAGACTTATCCCACGCTGCAGGCTATCTATGAGCACCTGGATGAGCTACCTGGGCGCGTGCGTACCCGTCTGGAAACCGGGAAAGAATCGGCCTATCTGAGCCGAGACCTGGCGGCAATTCGCACCGATCTCCCGGTCGTCCTCAACCTGAAAGATGCTCGAACCGACCGCATTAATTTTCCGGCTGTAGAAGCATTGTTTCAACAGCTTGAATTTCGTTCGCTGATGGGGCGTTTACAGAACCTGATGAAAACCCCCGCCACGATACCAGAGCAACAGCTCTCCTTGTTTGGCGAAGAAATCACACAAATTGGCACTTCACCCGAATACCACCCCCAGGTGCACCTGGTGGATTCACCTGAAGCGCTCGCAGAGTTGACTAAGACCCTGCATAATGCCCCTGTGATCGCCTTTGATACTGAAACCACCTCCACCGACCCGCTTCGGGCAGATTTGGTGGGAATCTCTCTCTCTGTGCAGGAAGGGCAAGGATACTATATCCCGGTTGGCCACCACTCTACCCACCCACAGCTTCCGGTCGAGCAGGTGATCGAAGCTCTTCGCCCGGCCTTCACCCATCCCGGCAAAGGGAAAATCGGCCACAACCTGAAATATGACGCCCTGGTGATGGCCCAAAATGGCTTGATGCCCACCCCCCTGTCATTTGATACGATGATCGCCGAGTGGCTGGTCGACCCGGCATCTCGCCGGCTGGGGCTGAAGCCAATGGCGGAGGATTATCTCAATATTCGCATGAAGCATATTGAGGAGTTAATCGGTAAGGGCAAATCGCAGATTAATATGGCCGAGGTGGCCATAGAGGATGCTGCGGATTATGCCGCTGCTGATGCAGAAGTCACCTTGCGGCTGGTATCTATCCTCCAGAACCGGCTGGAAGAACATAATGCGTCCCGGCTAATGCGGGAGCTTGAGATGCCGCTGGTGCCTGTGCTGGCCCAAATGGAGCGCACGGGAGTCGCGCTGGATGTACCTTTCTTCCAGGTTATGTCGACTGAGCTCAGCCAGCGCCTGGGTGAAATTGAGCAGCAAATCTACACCTCTGTGGGTTTTTCGTTCAATATCAATTCGACCCAACAGCTTTCTAAAGTATTATTCGAAACCTTAAAACTGGATCCTCCCGATCGCCGCAAACGCACTTCCAGTGGACATTTCTCCACCTCGGCGGATGTGCTGGAGGGTATGAGTGGCAAGCACCCCGTGGTAGATAGGGTCTTGGAATACCGAGAGCTGGCCAAGCTGAAATCCACTTACGTGGATGCACTCCCCTTGCAGGTGAATCCAAGAACAGGCCGGGTTCACACTTCCTTCAACCAAACTGGCTCGGTGACGGGTCGATTGGCCTCATCTGAGCCAAACTTGCAGAATATCCCCACCCGCACTGACCTGGGCCGGCGAGTGCGTAACGGTTTTATCGCCGCACCTGGCAAGGTGCTGCTTTCCGTCGATTACTCACAGATCGAGTTGCGCATCGTGGCGCACATGTCTGGTGATGAAGCCATGCTCGCTTCTTTCCGGGCCGGTCAGGATATCCATGCCGCCACCGCCGCAGCCATTTACAATCTACCACTGGAGCAAGTCACCAAGGAGCAGCGCCGCCACGCTAAAGCCATCAACTTTGGCCTGATTTATGGGATGAGTTCCTTTGGCCTGAGCCGCACCACCGATCTGACGCTGGCAGACGCCGAGGATTTTGTGCGAGCCTACTTTCACCAATTCCCGGGCGTCAAGCGTTACCTGGATGGCATTCGACAGTTGGCAGCTCGCCAGGGATATGTGGAGACTCTACTCGGCCGGCGTCGCTACTTCCCGAACCTGCGCAATCCTGCCAATGTGAATGAACGTAATCGCGAGGAGCGCGAGGCAATCAATGCACCCGTGCAGGGCACGGCTGCAGATATTATGAAGCTGGCGATGATCCGCGTGCCTCCAGCTTTGAGAAGCGCCAGTCTTTCCGCCGATCTGCTGCTCCAGGTGCATGATGAATTGGTTCTGGAATGTCCCACTGAGGAACTGGAACAGACCGCACACACAGTCCAGAAAGTAATGGAAGAAGCTTATCCTCTCTCGATACCGTTATTAACGGATGCCAGATTCGGTACTAATTGGGGCGAACTAAAGCCACTCTCTTAAACGGGATAAAAAATGAGCGGGAATCAAAAAGCATTTGAGTTAGCGATGAACCAGGGCCATTCAGCCGCCTGGGACCAGACCTGGAGCCAGGCAGCCAAGCACTACCGCAAAGCCCTGGAAGAATTTCCTGACCACCCCATGGCTCTGAACAGCCTTGGGTTAGCACTGTTTGAGATGAATGAGTTCAACGAGGCGCTTCGTTGTTATCTAAGGGCGGCGCAAGTTGCACCGGACGACCCTGTTTCGGTGGAGAAGATTGCTCGCATTTATGAACAGATGGGACGCACTACCGAAGCCGTGCAATCTGGCTTGCGTGCTGCCGAGCTTCACCTCAAAGCCCGCAACGTAGAGAAAGCCATCGAAAGCTGGCAGCGAGTCCTTTCACTCCAACCAGAGAACCTGATGGCGCATACCCGTCTGGCATTGGTTTTCGAGCGCATGGGGCGCAAGACAGAGGCAGTGAGTGAGTACCTGGCTTCTGCCAGCCTGGTACAGGCTGCCGGAGATTCGGCCAAGGCCCTTCAAATTGTTGAATACTGTTTGAGCCTGATTCCTAATCAAGCAGATGCCCAGCAAGCGCTCAACCTGCTGCGGACGAACCGAAAGTTACCCTCTCCCAGTCGGCCTCGGGTTGCCAGCCCAATCAAAGCAGCCGAACCGTCGCGCCTACTTGAAGCGCCTGAAGAGGCTGAAAGCGTCAAGAAGTTGGAACCCATTGCTGAAGCGCGCCAGAAAGCTATGGCGGACCTGGCCAGCCTGTTGTTTGACCAGGCAGAAGAAACGGATATGACCACCAGCCCTGAGACGCGTCGCAGCCTCTCAGCCCTGACGCGCGGCACGGGTCAGCTCCAACTCGGTCAGGCAGAAAAAACGCGTGTCTTACTTCACCTGGGACAGGCGATCGAATCCCAATCCCAAGGCGACGATGACCAGGCTGCCGAAGAGCTGGAGCGCGCTTTGGATATCGGTATGAGCCACCCAGCCGCGCACTTTGACCTCGGATTGCTGCGCGCCGAGAAGAATGGTCAACGCGCCCTCCGCTACCTGCAGAAAGCGGTCAAGAATACCGATTATTCACTGGCCTCCTACCTGGTCATGTGCCAGATTTACCAGCGTGAAGGGAATTGGCCAGAAGCGGCTGCGGTTTGCCTCCAGGCACTCCGTCTGGCTGACCTGGTGACGGTGCCCGCTTCCCAAGTGGAAGAGCTACGCCAGCTCTACGAGCCATTGTTAGAAGAGCTCTCTCGCCAGACAGATAACGAAGCGCATAAGAGATTGTGCGAGAATATTTTCAATCAATTGCTTCGACCGGACTGGCGCAGCTTTTTGCAAACCGCTCGCCAGCAGCTTCCCAGCCAGCCAGAAGGCGGCCCACCCATGCCGTTGGCGGAGATGCTGCTCCAAACGAATAGCAGCCAGATCATTGAGTCGCTGGCCAGCGTTCGCAAGCTGGTCAACCAAAAACTGTACCGCTCAGCCATGGAGGAGTCCTTCCGCACCATGGAATATGCTCCAGGTTACCTGCCCCTTCATATCCAGATAGGCGAGATTCTGATACGGGAAGGCCGCACAGAGGAAGCGGTAGTGAAGTTCATGCTGGTGGCTGAACTCTACAATCTACGCGGTGAGGCAGGCCAGGCGACCGCTTTGCTGAGCAAGGTGGTGCAGATGGCCCCCATGGATTTATCAGTGCGGAACCGCTTGATCGAGTTGTTGAGCGCCCAAGGCCAATTAAGCGAGGCCATCAAACAGACCATGGACCTGGCAAATGTTTATTATCACCTGGCTGAACTGGACCGGTCGCGGCAGACTTACGCATCGGCGCTACGCATGGCTCAACAAGCCGGGTTAGATCGCTCCTGGACGGTGGACATCCTCTACAAGGTGGCCGATATCGACATGCAGCGCCTGGATTTACGCCAGGCGGCGCGTATCTTTGAGCAAATCCGCACTCTTGAACCGGAAGAGGTCAAGGCCAGAGTCAACCTGGTTAACCTTTCCTTCCGCCTGGGTCAAGAACAATTTGCAATGACTGAGATTGATAGCTTCACCTCGTTACTTGAGCATTCTGGAAAGACTGATCTGGCTATCCAATTCCTGGAGGAAGTGGTTGCTGAACAGCCTGACAAGGCCGATCTCCTCAAGCGCCTGTCTGACCTGTATGTTCGCAATGGACAAAAAGAAAAGGCCATCGAAAAAATGGATGTCCTTGCCGATCAGCTCCTGGCAGCTGGAGATAAGAACGGTGCACTGAACGTGTTACAGACGATCGTTTCGTTAAACCCACCTAACATCGCTTCCTACAAAGCTGCTCTGAAACACCTGCAAGGCGGCTAAATTCATGGACGAACAAGGCCTGATTATGGCTGCCCAACAGGGTGATTTGAATGCTTTCAACCACCTGGTACTTGAATACCAGGAGCTGGCGTTCAACGTTGCTTACCGGATTTTATTGGAGGATGATTCCGCTCAAGACGCCACCCAGAACGCCTTTTTATCAGCCTATCGCAACTTGGCAAACTACCGGGGCGGTTCCTTCCGTGCCTGGTTACTGCGTATGGTTATCAATAACTGCTATGATGAGCTGCGCCGTCGAAAGCGTCGCCCCACTATTCCTCTAGAACCGGTGGACGATGAAAGCGACGAGGAGATTGAATCGCCCCAATGGTTGGCAGATGACAATCCTTCTCCAGAAAAGGAAATGGAACAAGCCCAATTGAATCAGGCGATCCAGCACTGTTTGGAGGGTCTGCCGGAGGAATTCCGAATTGTAGTGGCAATGGTGGATATCCAGGGCCTGGACTACCTGGAAGTTTCTCGAGCGATCGGAAAACCGCTCGGAACCATAAAAAGCCGCCTGGCGCGCGCCCGTTTGAAACTGCGGGATTGCCTGCGGGGTTTCTGGGAACTCTTACCCCTTGAATTTCGTCTTGAAGATAAGGGTTGATCATGAGCGCGCAATTATCAGCAAAGGAATGGCAAAAAATCTCTGAATATCTGGATGGGCAGCTGGCGCAGCGAGAGCGAGAGCACCTGGAGCAGCAGTTAAAGGTGCGTCCCGAACTGCGCGCTGGGCTGGATGACCTCCGTCAGACACGAGCTTTGCTGCGACGCGCTCCACGTCGACGCTTACCCCACAACTTCACCCTTTCCCCGCAGATGCTGCCCAAGCGCCGACCACTCCCCTTCCTTGTTCCTCTATTCAGTGCATCATCTGCCCTGGCAACCATCCTGGCTGTGGTATTGGTGGTTATGCACCTCCTGCCGGGGACAGCGTCCCAGAGCACTGCTGCCAAGCCAGAAACAATGACCCTGGCCCAGGCCCCCCAAACGGAAAGAGCAGCTGAAGCTGGCAGCACCGTTACCCCAACCCCCATGATCATCTTGTGGAATTATGTACCGGCTCCAGAAGGCCAGGGAGGGTATGGAGGAGGGGATGCCGCCAAAGGAAATTTTCCCTCTGGTGTTGCCCCAGAGGCTCCTCTGTCGGATCACCAACTTGGTGTTGGCGGGCAGCCTTCCCCTACGGAAGAAATGAAAGCTTTAGCTGAGCCCCAGGCTGCTACCCCGCAGGCCAAGATAGCTTCACAACCCACCCAACCTGCCGAATCGGAAAAGCCTGGGCTTGAAGCTGGTCAACCTCCTGCAGCAGAGAAAGAGACTGCCGCCCTTAATGCCAATGGACCAATCCTTGGCCTGCCATCGGTGAGCGAAGAGGGAAAGATGACGGTTCCCACCGAAGCGGTAAATCAACAGTCGGCGATCAGAAAAACGACATTTCCATCTTTTACCTGGTTGGTCTGGCCTATGCGTTTGGTCGTGTTTGCGTTACTCATGGGCCTGGCGGCGATCCTTCTCTGGCGTCGTAATCGGTAGCTCATTCTAAGTGTAATCATCTCGAAGATTGAATGAACCTTTCGTGCCTGTCTTTATGGTAGGATTAGGTAAATTCATAATGAGGAGAGATCATCATGTCTAAGCTAGCTCTGCTGGGAGGTGAACCCATCCATCCGGGATCCTTACCGGAATGGCCAGTGTTTGACGAACGTGATATAGAGGCAGTCAGCAATGTTGTCCGTTCAGGACAGTGGGGTGGCTACCCATTCCCAGGTCCGCAGACTTCCGAATTTGCCAGCCGTTTTGCTCATCTGCAAGGCGGTGGTTATGCCGTCCCGATGGCAAATGGCACGGTAACGATGGAAGTGGCTCTTAAGGCTGCCGGAATTGGCTGGGGAGATGAGGTGATTGTCCCGGCTTACACCTTTGTGGCGACTGCTTCTGCGCCGTTGGCTGCCGGCGCGATTCCGGTGATCGTTGATGTCGATCCTGAGACATATTGTATTGACCACCAAAAGATTGAAAAAGCCATTACTCCACGGACAAAGGCCATCCTCCCTGTCCACCTTGGAGCACAGATGTGCGACATGGATGCCATCATGGAGATTGCAGAGCGTCACAACCTGACGGTGATTGAGGATTGCGCCCACGCTCATGGTGCTAAGTGGCGCGGGAGGGGTGCCGGGACGTTCGGGCACTTTGGCTCCTTCAGCTTGCAATCTTCAAAAATCCTGACTACCGGCGAAGGCGGCGTGCTGCTCTGTCGCACAGAGGAACTGGCAGCCCTGGCTACCAGCCTGATCGACTGCGGACGCCCACACGACCCGGAAGGGGTGGTCTACACCATGGGCGGGAACTATCGCATGACCGAATTCCAGGCGGCTCTGGGCAATGTCGCGATCGAGCGTTTCCCCGAGCAGGCTCAGCAGCGCGCCGAAATGGCCGCCTACCTGGAAGAAAGCCTGAGCGAAGTTCCAGGAGTACGCCTGCTCAAGCGCGATGTGCGTCACACTACCCGTTCATTCTACCGGTATGTCTTCGCCATCGACCCGCAAGTCTTCGGAGTCGACCACCGACTTGTCTGTCAGGCTTTGAACGCCGAAGGTCTCTCGTCTTGGGAGGGCTACGATCCCATGAACCGCTATGACCTGTATCAGCCGAAAAATTCCAAACTGCCGGCCCCCTCAGCTTTCCCGGAACGTTTTGACCTGGAGAAAATGTACTTCCCGGTGGCAGAGCAAGCAGCCCAACACGAAGCGATCTGGCTGGATGAGTGTCTGTTTCGCGGCGGACCGGAGTTGATCGACGACGTGGTCAGCGCGTTGAAGAAAATCCTGGAGAATAAAGAAGAATTAAAAGAGATCTAAGAACTCTTGACGATCTTCGACCAGAGGTTTAAAATCGACCTCAACAACTAAATATCCAATCTCGAGCACCACGCCCCCGGATGGACGTGGCTGAAAAGGCGAAACCGGTGCAAGTCCGGTGCTGTCGCGCAACTGTAAGGAGGGGCTTCCCGCCAAGCCAGGTCGACCGCTTGAGAAGGAGTTCATCACAACCTCGCGGAAAGGAGGTGAGAACATCGGCTCGTTGATTTTTTTTGCCGTTTTTTCACCCCCTGTCCATCCAGACAGGGGGTTTTGTTCGGCAGAGTGGTTCGAACAGACATTCTGCAACTTAGATTCACATTCACCAGCAGCTAACCTGAAAAGGTTGGCATAGGGTGACCACTATGACTTTTTAAGGAGAATCATGAAACGTATTCCGCTTTTCCTTTCAATGTGCCTGTCCCTGGGCCTGCTATTAGCCGCCTGTATGCCCTCGATCTCCCTGGTAAGCGTCACATCGACCCCGGCTGGGATGACTCTGAAAGATGGTCTGGATCGTTCAGTCACGCTGGCAGCTCCTGCTCAAAAGATCATCTCTCTTGCCCCTTCCAATACCGAGATTCTCTTTGCGGTTGGCGCTGGCAGGCAAATCGTAGCTCGCGATGACTTCTCTGATTTTCCCACCGAAGCCAAGGACTTACCTTCCAT
>Ga0315268_10000134_pt1 | contig 86193 bp, 79 predicted proteins | sample C1_top_MG_FD_204535 | JGI IMG/M metagenome (GOLD analysis project Ga0315268, IMG submission 204535) | Sediment microbial communities from Yellowstone Lake, YNP, Wyoming, USA - C1_top | ecosystem: Environmental > Aquatic > Freshwater > Lake > Sediment | place: USA: Wyoming | collected 2017-08-01
GGAAGGTCTTCGCCGGCTTGGCCCGGGTGAACCGGGTGACCTGCGCGTGGAGGCGGCTGTCGTAAACGCCGCCAGTGAAACGCGAACCGGGCCAATGGCGAAGGCGTGTCTGGAACATGCGTGAGCTGTTTAGCGGTGGATTCAAGCAGGTTGATCATTGAATATGGCACGTGTCGCCTGGTTCGCGGTGCTGATGCTGGTCAGTTTTCATGCATGGGCCGGTAAAATTGAAGCCCATGTCGTGACACCGGCTGGAATGCCGGTAGAGGATGCCGCGGTAGTGCTTGAGCCAGTCGTGGGCACGGTTATTCAGGAGCACACGACGGCTAAAATCGAGCAGCGCGATCGTGAATTCATTCCCTACGTTACCGTTGTGCAGACAGGAACGGCGATTGAGTTCCCCAATCGAGATCCATTCAAACACCATGTCTATTCGTTTTCGCAGGCCAAGATCTTTGAAATAAAGCTCTATGCCGGGAAGCCCGCACGGCCAGTGGTGTTCGACAAGCCAGGCGAGGTGGCGCTTGGCTGCAATATCCATGACTGGATGGAGGCTTATATTCTGGTCGTCAATTCAAGTTATTTCGCCAAGACGAACAGCAAGGGAGTGGCGCACATCATCGATGTGCCTTCCGGTCGATATCGACTGCGATACTGGCATCCTCTCCAGAAATCCATATTGGCGCCGCACGAAATTGAAATTGGCGATACGCTAATCCGGCTCGAGCAGAGGATGGATATATCGCCGCGGATTGCCAAACCCAAACCGCCCGCTGATGCTGGTACGTATTAAGTAATGCTCATCCGCTCATTGCAGCACCGCATCGCTGTCCTGTTCGTTGGCCTCTTGGTGCTGGTGATGGCGCTGATTCTTGTATTGGTCTCCCGCAGCAACGAGCACACCATCGCCGCCGAGATGGAGCAGGGGCTTTCAACAGGTGCCCATGTTTTCACCAGGCTGATCGAGCAAAACCAGCGTCAGCTGGAGATTACCGCCACGGTGTTGTCTGCCGATTTCGGTTTTCGCGAGGCCGTCGCAACGCAAGATCGTCCAACTATACGTTCAGTGCTGAGCAATCATGGCCTGCGTATCGGCGCTCAGGTGATGATGGTGATCGATTCGGGTGGCCGGTTGATTGCCAGTGTGCAACCCAGTGGTTCAGCGCCTGATGCATCTCCGTTCCCGGACATGCTTGCGATTGCGGGCGCGCAAGGCAAGAGTAGTGACTTCAAGCAACTAAAGGACGGTCGACTCTATCAGATCGTGCTGGTTCCCATCTCAGCCCCTAAATTTATCGCCTGGGTGGCAATGGGGTTCCCCGTCGATGACAGATGGGCGCGTGATCTATCGGAGATAACAGGGTTATCCATCAGCGTTATACACCACGATCATGACAGTATCGCGCTACTCGCTTCCTCACTTGATGGCTCGCAGCGAAAGGCTGTGCCCACGGGACTGTTGCCGCTGCTGAGAGAAAACACATCAGAAATATTATCGCTGGATGGAGAACACTATCAAATACGGCAGATACCCCTGGGCCACGAAGCCTCGGTCATATTACAACGCTCGCTGGAGAAGGCAGAAGCGCCTTTCCGTGCTATGCAGACGGCTTTGTGGACTATCGTGCTCGGTGGTATCGCCATGTTTGTGGTGGGCAGTATCATTTTTGCGCGACGAATCGCAAGACCTGTTAACCACCTGGCGGAAGTGGCGCGTCGCATTCAGGACGGTGACTACACGCACCCCATCCCGCGTTTGCCGCCTGACGAAATTGGCCAGTTAGCCCTCAGCTTCGATCATATGCGTGAGGGTATCGCTGCCCGCGAAGACAAGATTCTCAAGCTTGCCTACGAGGATTCACTTACTGGTTTGCCCAACCGTACTTTCTTTCTCGAGGCGTTTGAGCGTCATCCCAAGAATGAACCAGCCACCATCGCCATATTCAATCTTGAACGTTTTGGTATGATCAATAATGCGCTTGGCCACCCGATCGGGGACCAGCTCTTGCACGAGGTCGGTGTGCGTCTGGCCCATTTCACTCCCGGAGGTGCGCTGGCCGCCAGGCTCTGGGTCGACGAGTTCGCTTTCCTGCTGGAAGGGGCGGACGAGACCGTGGTTAAGAGCTTTGCGGAAGCCCTGCTCGATACCATGCGTGCGCCCATCTTGCTGGAAGGACAGCGTCTCGATGTCGATGGCAGCCTCGGAATTGCTCTCTACCCGAAGGATGGCCGGGATATTACTACCCTTATGCGGCGTGCAGAACTCGCGATGTATTCGGCAAAACGGAGACACGCCGGTTTTGCGTTCGCCGCCGACGCTGACAGTGACCCGCCCCATGAACAGTTATCGCTGCTTGGCGAAATGCGCGATGCCCTTATCCGCCATGAGTTCGTGGTCTACTACCAGCCAAAATTAAATCTGATCTCCGGCAAAATTGTCGGTGCTGAAGCACTGCTACGTTGGCAGCACCCGGGTCGCGGGTTGTTGGCTCCGCAGGATTTCATCCCTTTTGCGGAGAAAACGGGGTTCATTCGCGAGATTACACCGTGGCTGTTGGAAAACGTTGCGTCACAAGCTGAACGCTGGCGCGGAGATGGACTCCGCCTCGCGTTATCGATCAATATTTCCGCGATTGATCTGTTAAATTCCGATTTAGTCGATCAAATGCGCCGGTTGGTTACCTTGCGCAAGGTTCCAGCTGGTGGGTTATATCTTGAGATCACCGAGAGTGCACTCATGGCCGAGCCTGAGCTCGCCTTGGCACATCTGGCAGAGTTGGCGGCGCTGGGTTTCAAGCTTTCGATCGATGACTATGGGTCGGGACAGGCATCACTCGCTTATCTTAAGACTTTACCAGTGCACGAACTAAAAATTGACCAGACCTTTATTCGCTCCGTTATTAACTCACCCAAAGACAGCGCGATTGTTCGTTCCACGATTGTGCTCTGTCACGAACTGGGTTTGTCTGTGGTAGCAGAGGGCGCCGAAACCTTAGATATTCTTGATTGGCTGCGAAAAAATGATTGTGACCTTGTGCAAGGATATGCCATTGCCCGACCAATGCCCGCAGGAGAAATACCTGTCTGGATTGAAGCCTTCGAGAGGAAGGGTGTCGCCTGAAAGCAATTGTTTCCTTCCGGCCTCTGTCTCAAGCATCGCCGATATGCTCTTCGTCTATTTTCCGCATCTTTGACCAATTTCTACCTGAAGCCCGCTCTGCATTGGTAGACCGGTAACGACCTTGGCGTTGGCGGCTAGGTTTATTTTGGTCTGCAGTGTTTCCTTTTCCCCGGTGCGCTCGGCAATGTCGACCTGTAGTCTCTCGTAGGTGTGCTCTGCCTTGTGTATGGCATCGGGGTGATGCGTGTGAGATGTTCCAGGATATAGGCGATCACGCGAGCCACATCCCCCCGTTCTTTCTCTGGATGTTGCCGCTGTTGGGTCGCGGTGTTGAGTTTTGCATGGAGCAGAGGATTAACGACTACTTCAATTTTGGTGACTACGCCAGCGTGGGAGCCGGCGATGATCGTCTGCACTAGGAGCGCCGCCGGCATTGTGCCACTGAAAATGTGACCCTTCTTTGAACCCTCCTTGCCCATGACGATCTGGTTGACGGCCGTGAGTGGTCTGTGTTTGGCCTCTGCATGACGATAATTCAGCTGCCGGCTTCGACCGATGCGTTCTCTATAATTGTAGTAAACTCCTGAGACCCTGTTATTTCTGATCAAAGCAGCACAATCAGGGCGAAGGTTTTCTTTCAATAAGTAGTTCTCATCCGGAACCCATGGGACAATGGGCTACACTATTCACTGTCACTGATCCGTGGCTTAATGCAAGGGAGTCAATGATGACGCGAATAAATGGTAACGCCAGTGTGGGCACACAGCTGGTCGGCCGTCACCGAATTACGATTTTAAATGCCAACTTTAATTTCAGGAGATAACAAAATGGAAACACTTCGCCGTATGACCCGACCGATCGTTCATGTTGTCCTGCTTGGGTTTATGTCGATCACGCTGCATATACCCGCCGCGAGCGCCGGAATGGTGAGTACCGAAACCATGGTGAGCGCTCAGCAGTCACAGCAGACGCGTGACCGGATTCGCAGTACGCTCAATCGTGAAGATGTTCAGCATGCGTTGATCGCTCGTGGCGTGAGTCCGGATCAGGTGCAGGCGCGCGTCGACAGTCTCACCGATGACGAGGCACAGCAACTTGCCGCCAAGGTCGATCAGCTTCCCGCAGGCGGCGATGCGTTCGATGCGCTAATCCTGATCTTTATCATTCTGCTGCTCACCGACATTCTGGGGCTGACGGATGTATTCCCGTTTGTGAAAAAACCCCACAGACATTGATTGAGCGTTACCCATGAATTGGAAATACGATCCTTGGTGAGAGGATCGAGACGGAGTAAACGATTGGATCGTTCTCGTTCAAGGAGTAAATCATGATGCACAAGCTTTCCGTTATTGCAATTGGTATAGCCGGTATTACGGGTTGCTCAACCACATCACTGCCGGTTCAGGAGCCTGACAACACGCCGAGTCACCCGACGGCAGTGATCGAGACCCAAGTCACCAACGAGGGGATCAAGGGATTCTTTCCTTATGAAAGCACAGATCACAGCTATGTTCGCTCGAGCATGCGTCGGGACGATGCGACGTTGAAGGGTACTGGCACCTTCACGGGTTATCTGATTGGCACGAACAATAACACGTCGATCATGCGGCTCGACCGCAATCTGGTGTGGACGCTCAACCAGGACAAGCGGGAATACACCGAGTGTCCAATGAAGGGTTGCGTTACCCCGTCCAAGCCGGTACAGGCTGAGCAAAAATCTGAGCCGCCCCGTCAGCAACATGAACCGGACTGCACCATGAAGATCGCCAAGACCAGTTTCACCGTGAAACCCACCGGGCAGAAGCAGAAGATCAATGGGTTCGACACAGATGAATATAAGGTTGCCTGGCTGGTTACGCTTCAGGACAAAACTGCACGCAAGACGACAAGTACTCTGAGCATCGACCTCTGGACGACGCCGGTCACACCGGCATTGCGCCAGGCATTGGACATGGAGGAGGCGTATGCCCGCGCTTTCATGGGAAAGATCGGTGGCTCTGGCAAAGACAAGATACTGCCGGCCGAGGTGAGCAAGATGATCACCAGTTATCTTTCCGGTGCCCTGAGCCCCGCTGACCGCTCGGCATTTCTCGCCGCGGGCCGGGAGCTGGAAAAGATCAAGGGGCATCCTATTTCGACTCGTATCGACTGGAATATGCAGGGCAATGCGTGTGAGCCCAAGGAAGCCGCGGCCAGGTCCGGTAACGGGGCGCCGACGAGCGTCTCAGGCGTAGTCTCGGGCATCTCCGACATGTTCACAAAGAAAAAGACCGATGAGACGATGAAAGATATGGATAATAAACCCATCTTGTCTTTTGTCATTGAAGTGAAGTCGCTCAAGGTCGAGCCGGTGCATGACAGCGTGTTCCTCGTGCCTAAGGGTTACCAGCTGGCGAACCATCGGTAGGCTGTATGTTCGTGGCGAATTTCTGAATTTCGCCACCACGAGTGTCAGAAGTTACTCACGTCAGAGACAATTCATGCGTGCCGGACATTTTCGGAGATGATGGGCTCCATGGCAGTTCACTGGGGTTATTATTCGCTTCTTCCCGGTGAAACAACTAGAATCCATTCCACCCAAATGGATGGAGCTGCCGATGCGTAAATTTCTGGTATTTTTTCTTGTTGCCTTTCTCGCTCTTGGTTCGGTAACGCACGATGCGTTTGCCAAACGTTTCGGAGGCGGGAGGAGTTTTGGGCAGCAACGCCAGAGCACCAGTCAACCAGTTGCGCCACGGTCTTCGTCGCCATCACCAGGCGTTGCGCCCGCCACCGGTGGAAGTCGCTGGCTTGGTCCCTTGGCCGGTCTGGCCGCTGGTGGATTGCTGGCGGCGTTGTTCATGGGTCACGGCTTCGACGGTATAAATTTCATGGATATCGTGGCAGTGCTGGGTATTGGTGCCGTTGTTTTCCTTATCTTCCGTACTATGCGGCGCGTGCCGCAGAGTCAGACGGTGCAATATGCCGGTAACGGCGGCCAGACCGTCGCGAACATCCCGTTTGGCGGGAGCGCAACACCAGTCAGCAGTAATGGCCGTCCGGCATGGTTCGACGAGGAGTCATTCCTGCGCGCTGCCAAAGCCAACTTTATCCGCCTGCAAGTGGCCTATGACACCAAGAATCTGGACGATATCCGTGAATACACCACACCCGAGGTTTTCGCAGAAATCAGCCTGCAACTTCAGGAACGCGGCGACAAGCCGCAAAAAACCGATGTCGTGTCGCTCAATGCGGAGCTGGCGAACGTGGTTACCGAAGGTGATTTAACCATTGCCAGCGTGCGTTATAGTGGCACGATCCGCGAAGAGGAAAATGGTGCCGCCGCACCATTCAATGAAATCTGGCATGTGCAGCGAGCGCAGTTACAGTCCAATGCCAGCTGGTTTATCGCAGGAATCCAGCAGACCACGTAGCGCGGTCGCAAAAATGCCCGCCAGACAGAAGTCGGGCGTGAATGGCGGCGACCCCACAGGGTCGCCGCCATTTTCATAAAACCTTAGCCTACGCCCGGTTTTAACCGTGCACTCCCTCCATGATACACTGCGTGTCGTGATTGATTATGGCGGCGAGAGCTGGTCCCCTCGGCGACGGAAGCTGTGAACCCGGTCAGGTCCGGAAGGAAGCAGCCGCAACAGATTTTCCGGGTGCTGGGGTGTGGTTAGCTCGAGCCGCCACCCATTAAAAGGTTTGCGTATTTTCGAGAGAAGATCCACATCCATGAGCTACCAGGTTTTGGCGCGTAAATGGCGCCCACGCACGTTCAGCGAGCTTGTGGGCCAGCAGCATGTCGTGCGCCCCCTGGTTAATGCACTGGATAACGACCGTCTGCACCATGCCTTCCTGTTTACCGGTACCCGCGGCGTAGGCAAGACCACCATCGCGCGCATTCTCGCGAAATCCCTGAACTGTGAAACCGGTGTCACTTCCACTCCCTGCGGCAAGTGCAGCGCCTGTCTGGAGGTGGATGAGGGCCGGTTTGTCGATCTGATCGAGGTTGACGCCGCTTCGCGCACCAAGGTGGACGACACGCGCGAGTTGCTCGACAACGTGCAGTATGCCCCGACACGTGCACGCTACAAGGTCTATCTCATCGACGAAGTGCACATGCTCTCCGGGCACAGCTTCAACGCCTTGTTGAAAACCCTGGAAGAACCGCCGCCGCATGTCAAATTCCTGCTGGCCACCACCGATCCGCAGAAGCTGCCGGTCACGGTGCTGTCGCGTTGCCTGCAATTCAACCTCAAGCGTCTGCAACCGGAACAGATTGCCGCACAGATACTGAAGATTCTCGATGCCGAAGGTGTCGGCCACGACGCTGCCTCGATCAAGCTGCTGGCGCATGCCGCCGATGGCAGCATGCGCGATGGTCTTTCGTTGCTGGATCAGGCGATCGCTTATGGCGGCGGAAAAATTCAGGAAAACGACGTGCGTGCCATGCTCGGCACCATCGACCAGGATTATATCGGCCGGTTGTTGCAAGGCCTTGCGGTGGGCGATGTACAGAGTTTGTTGCAGACCGTGGCGGACATTACCGAGCACGGCCTGGATTATGAAACCTTGCTGGAGGACCTGTTGTTGGCGTTGCATCGAATCGCGCTGGGACAAGCAGATCCCGCCCTAGTGGGCGTGGACGGCGAGAGTTTACTGGCGCACGTCCGCGCCATGACGCCGCAGGATGTGCAGCTTTATTATCAGATCGGTGTCATGGGGCGGCGCGATCTGCCCTATGCGCCGGACATGCGCAGCGGGCTGGAAATGACGCTGTTACGTATGGTGGCGTTTCGCCCGGCGCAAGACAGTGAGCCACGCACCGTGGCGCGCACAGTAGCGAGTCAGCCCATCGCCACACCCAAAGCACAACCAGCCCAGGCCCCGGCGGTTGCCGCACCCAAAGTGATTGCCCCGGCAAGCACGAAGTGGGCGGAGGTGGTATCTCAACTCAAGGTGGCCGGACTTCTGCGCGAACTGGCCAACAATACGACGCTGGAGTCCTATGAAAACGGTGCCATGGTACTGGTGCTTGATGAATCGCGCGTGCAGTTGCTGAACAAGGAGCGAGAGGTGGAGCTTAAGCAGGCACTGGAAAGTTATTATGGTCAGGTCGTCAAATTGACCATTCGCCACGGACGTCCGCCGGTGGAAACGCCGGCGATGGAAAAGGTACGGGTGCAGGATGAGCGCCAGCAGGCGGCCGTCCAGGCCATCACGGACGATCCCAATGTACGCGCCTTGCAGGAAAAATTCAGCGCCCGGGTCAACCCGGGTTCCATTCGACCCAAGGTCTAACAGCAAACGAGGGCAATATGAAAGGCGGAATCGGCAACATCATGCGGCAGGCGCAGGCTATGCAGGAAAACCTGAAAAAGGCCCAGGAGCAGCTTGCCACCATCGAGGTTACCGGCAGTGCCGGTGGTGGAATGGTCAATGTGGTGATGACTTGCCGTCACGATATCAAGCGCGTGCAGATCGACCCGAGCCTGATGCAGGATGATAAAGAGGTACTTGAGGATCTTATCGCCGCGGCGGTGAACGACGCAGTGCGCAAGGTCGAGAAGACCACGCAGGAAAAAATGGCGGGGCTCACCGCGGGGCTCAATATTCCTGGCCTGAATCTACCGTTCTAAATGATGAATGACGTTACCGCCCTCGAAGCCCTCAAGCAGGCCCTGCGCCGGCTGCCTGGTGTGGGCCCAAAAAGCGCAAGCCGCATGGCGTATCACCTGCTGGAACGCGATCGCGCAGGCGCGCGTACCATCGCACAGGCGCTCACGAACGCCATCGAGCGCATCGCCCACTGCAAGCGTTGCAACAACCTGAGCGAAACGGATCTCTGCACCATCTGCAGCTCGCCGCGCCGTGATAGTTCGCTTCTGTGTGTCGTTGAAACGCCGTCCGATCTCATGTCGCTCGATCAATCCGGCGTATTCAATGGGGTGTATTTTGTGTTGATGGGACGGCTGTCGCCGCTCGACGGTATTGGCCCGGATGAAATCGGTATTCCGCGTCTTGAGGCCCTGCTCGATGAGGGAACCATCAAGGAGGTCGTGCTGGCCACCAACCTGACCGTGGAAGGGGAGGCGACGGCGCATTATATCGGTGAACTGGTGCGCGCCCGCGGCATTCGCGCGACACGCATTGCCTATGGCGTGCCTATCGGCGGTGAGCTGGAATATACCGATCGTCATACGCTGGCACGCGCGCTTGCCGGCCGGCGTGAGGCGTGAGACGCGGGTTGTCCGATACCCTTACCCGTTCGCACCGGTATGCTGCCGACGTAACGCAAGGAGCCCGCGGTCGTGGTCCATGAGTCGCTGCCTTTTGTTGTTTTCCTGATCTTCACCGGCGCCGCGGTGTTCGCCACCGTGGCGTTGTTCGCGCGTCAGGCCTTGATTGTGTCGTATATTGTGCTTGGCGTCGTTATGGGCCCCTCGCTGCTCGGGTGGGTCACGGACGCCTCGCTCATCAAGGGCGTGGCCGACATCGGCATCATGTTTCTGTTGTTCCTCCTTGGCCTTAACATGCACCCGCAAAAACTGCTTCGCTTGCTCGGGTCGGCAACACTTGTGACTGGCGTGAGCTCGTTGGTCTTTGGTGCCTTGGGTGTGCTGGCCGGCTTCCTGCTTGGATTGACGACCGTAGAGGCATTCGTCCTCGGTGGCGGACTCATGTTCTCAAGCACGATCGTGGGCCTTAAGCTGTTGCCGACGACGGTACTGCATCACCGCCATACCGGCGAGATCATGATCAGTATCTTGTTGCTGCAGGACATGATCGCGATTGTATTGTTGCTGTTGTTGCAGGCAGGTATGGGCAAGAGCAGTCTGTTTGCCGATGCCGGTGGTCTGGTGCTGGCGCTACTTGGGGTGTGTGTACTGGCGTATCTGGTGGAGCGCTATGTATTGGTTCCACTGATTACGCGCTTCGATGTTATTCAGGAATATATTTTCCTGCTGGCCATTGGCTGGTGCCTGGGGCTGGCCGAGCTTTCCATATGGCTTGGGTTATCGCGCGAAATCGGCGCCTTCATCGCCGGGGTGGCGTTGGCGACGAGCCGTATCTCGTTTTTTATTGCCGAGAGTCTCAAGCCTTTGCGTGATTTTTTCCTGATTATTTTCTTTTTCACGCTTGGTGCCGGTCTCGACATCATGGCGTTGGCGGATGTAGCCTTGCCCGCCATCGCGCTCGCGGGGGTGCTGCTGGTGGCCAAGCCCTGGGTGTTTCGCCGGTTGCTCGTGCGTACCGGTGAAAAAGAGCCGCGCGCGGCGGAAATCGGAATACGGCTCGGGCAGGGGAGTGAGTTCAGCCTGCTGATCGCGGTGCTGGCCCTGGAGACCGGTGTGGTAAGTCGCCGGGCGGCCCACCTGCTTGAATTGACCACCATCGTTTCCATGATGGTGTCGATGTATCTGATTGTCTGGCGTTACCCCACACCGATTGCGGTGCGCGATGACCTGCGGCGCAGCTAGCGTACTGATTATTGGTTGTGGTGACATCGGCAGGCGTGTGGCCAGGCTGGAGCAGGCCGAAGGCAGCACCGTTACGGGTCTGGCACGTTCGGAGGGGTCAGCACAGCGTCTGTCGTCGAGCGGCATCAAACCGTTTTCTGGCGATCTCGATGTGCCATCGTCTTTAGTCCTTCTGCCGGTCAGAAATTCCGTCGTCTATTATTTTGCCCCGCCACCGGGAAGGGGTGTGACCGACCCCAGAATGGAAGCGTTCGTGTCCGCGTTGATTCCGTCCAACCTGCCAAAACGCATTGTTCTCATCAGCACGACTGGTGTTTATGGAGATTGCCAAGGTGAATGGGTCACGGAAGCCCGGCCGGCGAATCCGCAGGCGGACCGGGCCAAGCGACGTCTGGCGGCGGAAACGGCGCTGCGCCGATGGGGCGAATCTCACAACGTTTCCGTCGTCATTCTGCGTGTGCCCGGCATCTATGGTCCGGGACGCCTTCCGGAAGAACGTTTGTGTGCTGGCGAGTCGGTACTGTGCGAGGAGGAGTCCCCCTTCAGCAACCGCATCCATGCAGACGATCTGGCGCGCGCCTGTCTCGCCGCCGCGCATCGCAGCAATGCATCGGGTATCTATAATATCTGTGATGGACACCCAACCACGATGACGGATTTTTTCAATCGCGTCGCCGATATGCTGAAATTGCCACGCCCCCCGGCGATTACCCTGGAGCAGGCACGGCGCCAGCTGGGTGCGGGAATGCTTTCGTATCTGGCTGAATCGAAGCGGCTTGATAACCGACGCATGCGTGAGGAGCTGGGTGTCGAGCCGTTTTATCCGACGCTTGAGCGTGGTTTGCCAGGTTGTTTGGACGACATAACGTAAAAACACGCCATCATGCATTCTGCATGAACCGTTCACCGGCAACGGCAGGACACGTGATTTATTCGGTGAGATCCTGCTGAGCCGGAGCGATGTAACGGCTTGAACAGCCGGGTAAGGTGGCCGGCTTAGCCCACCGCCACCTTGCCGCTATCGGGTTTGAAATTATTGTTGGCGAGCCAGCGCACCAGTTCCTCCGCGGGTACCGGCCTGCTGATGTAATACCCCTGGGCGATATCGCAGCCGAGTTTCTGCAGGGCAGACCAGGTTTCTCGGTCTTCCACGCCTTCGGCCACAACCCTGAGGCCCAGGGTATGCGCCAAGTCAATTGTGGCACGTACGATCGAAGCATCGTTTTCATCCTTCGTCATATCGAGCACAAAGGACTTGTCAATTTTGATGACATCCACCGGAAGACGTTTGAGATAGGACAGCGACGAATAACCTGTACCAAAGTCATCGATCGCAAGACCTAATCCAATGTCATCGAATCCATCCAGAATCTGTTTGGCCTTGGCTGGATCGACCATCATGGCGCTTTCCGTTATTTCCAGATGAATGCGGTCGGCAGGAATCTTCAGTGCGCTGAGCATGCGGGAAATATGCGAGGGGAGACGGGTATCATGCAGATTCCTGGCGGATAGGTTGATGGCGATTGTTAAATGGATCCCCGCTTGCTGCCAGATATTGCACTGATGGAACGCCTTGTTCAGCACCAGCTCGGTGAGCATGGAGATAAGACCGCTCTTTTCGGCGAGCGGAATGAATTCGTCGGGCGGAATGAAACCTTTTTGCGGGTGATTCCAGCGCAATAGCGCCTCGACGCCGATGACAGAGCCGGACGCGAGGTCTACCTGCGGCTGGTAATATAACGCCAGCTTGTCGTTTTGGATGGCGTGACGCAGCTCGGCCTGCAAGGTGAGTCGATTCAGGCTGTTGGCATCCGATTCCGCCGCGTAGACCGTGAATCCGCTGCCTTGCTGTTTGGCCTGGTACATTGCCATATCTGCATGCCGGATAAGATCGTCGGCGTTATTGCCATGATCCGGATAAACCGCGATGCCCACGCTTGCCTTGACATCGATAGCAATACCGTTGATTTGATAGGGCGGTTCAAGTGCCTTGAGCACCTTGTTGGCAAGTTGCGTCGCCTGTTGCGCATCGCCGGTTGGCAACAGCAGGGCAAACTCGTCGCCGCCTAGCCGCGCCACCGTATCTGTTCCGCGTAGCGCCTCGCGCAGACGTCTGGCCGTTTGCACGAGCACTTCATCGCCGCTCTGGTGGCCTAGGGCATCATTGATCTCCTTGAACCGGTCAAGGTCCATGATCAGCAACGCCACGGTTTTTTGCGCGCGATGCCACAGATTGATCGCCTGTTGGAGGCGGTCATAAAGCAGATTGCGATTCGGCAGGCCGGTGAGTTCATCGTGCAGTGCTTGGTGCAGTATGGCGGCGTTGTGCTTTTCTTGCCGCTTTACGAAAAGGCCGGAAATAATCAGGCTTCCCCAAACAGCAATCCAGACGACCACGAGGCCAGCGGCGATTATTCGCGCACCAAGTGTTTTTAGAGGTGAGGTGACATAGTGGTGAAATTGGTTGAGCGTGAGCAGTGTATAGGGACTTGAATCGATCTTTGCCGCAACCCACAGGTACGATTCGCCATCCAGTATGGTCCGTCCGCCGGTTGCACCATCCGATATTTGTTTTATTAACGGGATGTAGATGTCACTGTCGAGGGGTATGGCGCTGGTCGAGGACATGGTTGGTCGAAGCCCGCCGGGCTTTCTGTTGCTGAGCACCAGATAAATGTCTTCTTCCGGTTCTGCTCTACGCAGCCAATCCTCCCAGTGAATGGCTCCGTTCCGTGTGGACATTGCCGCAGCCTGATTTCTCAGAGAAAACTGGAGAAGCCCGATTTCTTTGTCGATCTGGTTATCGATGGCAATCTGGTAGGTGACCGCCCCGAAAAGAACGACAATGAGTAGCGCAAAGCCAACAAACGACAGCAATAGCCACGTGCGCAACTTCATGGTGCTGGAAGTTTATGCTTTGTTTTTGGGACAGGTGTTGATACCGGCAATGGTGTAGATGGGGCAGATGCCGGTGATGGCGACCAAGACATTAACGATACCCAATATCCCCACGAGAGTGGCGATCAGGGTCTGGCCGATCAAGGCAGTATTGATGAAACCAAAATAAATCAGCACTGACGCGATGACTACGCGGAGGGCACGATCGATGCCTCCGGCATTTCGGTATTTTTTGATGTCCATATGAACTCCCGGCAGGATGTTGTAATTAACGAATTGTGTGCGCGGGTAAGAGGGCGCACTGGCGATACATGCGTGCGCAGGTGTAAATGGCGCACTTAAACCAAGTTTAGTACAGAATGGAAAGACCGGGGAGGCCTTGCTAAATCAACTAAAGCCGGGAAAACCCGGAAATACCGCCTCAGGACGAGGGGGCGGGCCTAGGGTGCTGCCAGGGCGTTGATTTTGGCGGCGCAGATGAAGTCGTTTTCGGACAGCCCCTTGATGCTGTGCGTGCTGAAGCGGATGTGGCAGTGGTTATAGCCGACTTCCATGTCCGGGTGGTGGTCTTCGCGGTGAACGATGAAGGTCACCGCGTTTACGAAGGCTATGGTCTCGTAATAGTTTTTGAATTTGAAGAGACGGTCGAGTTCGGTGGCGGATGCGTTGATCGACCAACCCGGCGCCTGCTGGAGCAGTACGGCGGCCTGCTCGCGCGAGAGCATGGGTGTTCCCGGCACGCAGGGCTTGCATGCTTTGCTCAGCAAGTCTGTCATCGGTGCTACTTGAACTTGTAGTACGTTTCGTTCAGGTACTTCGCCAGATCGTTGCGCTGTTCGGCGCTGAATTTCACACTGGTCTGGTGGCTGCACCCGCTGATCTGTTCCCTTAGGCCGTCCAGGGAGGTCACGTGCCGGTCTTGGCGCTTGTATACCTCGTCCTTGTGGCACGAGAGACAATTAGCATCATGTAGTTTCTTGCCGCTGGCGACATCGCCCGGCAGCGAGGCGGCCTGTGCCGAAACCGAAAGCATGGTGGCGGCGAGAAACAGCGGAAACGATTTGGTCATGGCTACTCCTTGCTGACGTAATTTAGAATCTGCCCATCAGATGCGCGATGCGCAGGCTGGCCGGTGGGTGGGAATCGTAAAAGGCCGAGTGCAGCGGATCGGGCGTCAAAGTGCTCGCATTTTCCTTGTAGAGCTTTACCAGCGCGCTGACGAGATCGCGGGCATCGGTCTGCTCGGCTGCGAAGCTGTCGGCTTCATATTCATGCCGGCGCGAGCTCCAGGCAAACAGCGGCTGGAGAAAGAAGGTGAAGATCGGACCCGCGATCATGAACAGCATGAGCGCGGCATGGGTCGAAGGCTGTGTCATGCCGAGGCCGGAATAGAACCACGGCTGTACCATGAGCCAGCCGAGCAGGGCGAGCCCCACAAGGCTCATGCAGAAGGTAAAGAGCAGGCGTTTGATGACGTGGCGGCGTTTGAAGTGACCCAGCTCGTGCGCGAGCACGGCCTCAATTTCCTTGTCGCCGAGATGCTCGAGCAGTGTGTCGAAAAAGATGATGCGCTTGGCCTTGCCAAAGCCGGCGAAGTAGGCGTTGCCATGGGCGCTGCGGCGAGAGCCGTCCATGACAAAGATGCCCTTCGAACGGAAACCGGTGCGCTTGAGTAGAGCCTGAATACGCTCGCGTGTGGCGCCGCCCTTGAGCGGTGTGAACTTATTGAACAACGGCGCAATCAGAGCGGGATAGGCCCAGACCATGAGCAGTGTGAACGTGGTCCACAGCAGCCAGACATATACCCACCAGAGGGCGCCAGCCGATTGCATCAGCCATAGGACGGCAACAACCAGCGGTGTGCCCAGTATCATCATCAGTAGGGTTTTCTTGATGAGATCGGCAAAGAACAGTCCCAACGTGGTCTTGTTGAAGCCGAAACGGTTTTCGAGCACGAAGGTCTGGTAGATAGCGAGCGGCAGGTCGAGCAGGCCCATGATCAGAAACGTGCTCAGCATGAAGACCGTTCCAGTGGTGAGCCACTCCCAGCCAAACCCGCGCCACAGCCGGTCGAGCCATTCGAGCCCGCCACCCACGGTCCAGAGGCATAGCAAGGTGACGCTGTAGATGTCCTCGATGCGCCCAAGACGGGTATGGGCAATGGTGTAGTCGGCGGCTTTCTTGTGGTCCTTCAGCGCAATCTTCTTCCGGAAGGCGGCGGGCACGGATTTGCGGTGCTTGGCTACGTAACGGATGTGGCGCGTGGCCAGCCACAGTTCCGTCAGCAGCGACAGGACGAGCAGGGACAGAAATATCGTAGTAAAGGTATTCACGGGCATATATTATGACAAGACGAGCGCAGTAGGGCTTCCAGTATTATGGCTAGACGAACGTAGTAGGGCCTCATTAGATGTTACCATTGCATCAATAAAGAATGCATTAAATCCGGAGAAAACGCATGCCACAAGCCCCCAACGGGTCGCAGGACAGTAACGCCCTGATTTGGATAGACCTGGAAATGACAGGGTTAAACTCGGATACCGACAGGATTATCGAAGTCGCTACCATTATCACGGATAGCGAGCTGAATATTGTGGCCGAAGGCCCGGTGTTGGCCGTGCATCAGTCAGATGCGCTGCTCGCAGGCATGGACGACTGGAATCAGCGTACCCATGCCGGGACAGGCCTGATCGACCGGGTGAAGCAATCAACGTGTTTTGAGGCCGAGGCCGAGCGGCTCACGATAGAATTCCTCCAGAAGCATGTGCCGAAAAACAAATCGCCGATGTGTGGCAACAGTATCTGCCAGGACCGGCGTTTCCTGGCACGTACCATGCCGCAGCTCGAGGCGTGGTTTCATTACCGCAATCTGGACGTGAGTTCCATCAAGGAACTGGTACGTCGCTGGAAACCTGGTATTTGTGGCGGGCTGGTGAAGAAAAACACCCACAAGGCCATCGATGATATCCGCGAGTCGATTGAGGAGTTGAAATACTACCGGGAACATTTTTTTGTGAAGTAAATAATTTTTGGCTCCTCTTCAAGGGGGAGTGTAACGCAAATTCTGTTGTGCCAACGCCCACTGCACATGTTCCCTGACCAACTCAGAGGGATGTTCCGCGCGCGTTTCTAGCGCGCGGATAGTGGTTTCGTGCTTCGGCGCGTTGCCCAGGGCCACCGCAATATTCCGCAGCCAGCATTCGTAGCCGATACGCCGGATGGCGGAGCCTTCGGTGCGTTTCAGAAATTCTTTCTCAGTCCATAAAAAGAGTTCAGTCAGTTCCGGCGCGTCAAGACCATGGCGCGGCGCGAAATCGGGTTCGCTGGACGGTCTGGCGAAGCGGTTCCAGGGGCAGACAAGCTGGCAGTCATCGCAGCCGTAGATGCGATTGCCGACCAGCGACCGCAGTTCTACAGGAATGGATCCGCGCAGTTCGATCGTGAGGTAGGAAATGCAACGGCGCGCATCGAGCTTATACGGTGCAACAATTGCCCGTGTCGGGCAGATGTCGAGGCAGGCGTGGCAGGTGCCGCAGTGGTTCGGCGACGGTGGATCCACCGGCAACGGCAGGTCGGTGTAGAGTTCGCCGATAAAAAACCACGAGCCGGTGTCTTGGTCGATCAGGTTGGTGTGTTTGCCGATCCAGCCCAGCCCGGCCTTTTCGGCGAGGGCTTTTTCCAGTACCGGTGCGCTGTCCGTGAAGGCACGGTAACGAAATGGCCCCACCTGCGCCTGGATACGGTCAGCCAGTTTTTGCAGGCGGTGGCGCAGAACCTTGTGATAATCCCTGCCCAATGCATAGCGTGAGACGAAGCCCAGTTTTGGGTGGCGTAGCACGATTTCGCTGTCGATGGCTTTGCCGGGAAAATAGTCCAGGCGTACCGAGATGACGCGCAGAGTTCCGGGCACTAGCTCCTGCGGACGGCTGCGGCGCGAGCCATGCGCTTGCATATATGTCATTTCCCCGTGCCGGCCCTGGTCCAGCCAGCTTAAGAGGTGGGTTTCGGCGTCGCTCAGGTCGATATCGGCAATGCCGACCTGCTGAAAGCCAAGCTCGCGGCCCCAGACCTTGATATCAGCGGTGAGGCGCGCGAAATCCACATTCGTGTTTTGTGCTGAGTGCATGAGGCTCTATCATATACATAGATAACCAAAGGACGAATCCATGCATCTCCCTGAGGCCCTTTACTCCGCCACCCAGGTGCGCGAACTTGACCGGATTGCCATTGCCGAACATGGTATTCCCGGCCATGTGCTGATGCAGCGTGCGGGCACGGCGGCATTTCTGCTTTTGCGCATGCATTTTCCCCGTGTTCTCCGGATTGTTGTGGTTTGCGGCCCCGGTAACAACGGCGGAGATGGTTTTGTGTTGGCGCGTCTGGCCCATGAGGCGGGCATACTGACGCATGTCATGAGCGTGGGTGAGACGCCCAACGCGAAAGGCGATGCGGCGGCGGCGCGCCAGAGCTGCGAGACCGCAGGCGTCACGTTCCGGAATTTTGACGCCAATTTCCTCGCGGAAAACGACCTGGTGGTCGATGCCTTGCTCGGCACCGGTCTTGAGCGCGAGGTGGAGGGTGCATGGCGTGCGGCCATCGAAGCCATCAATCACAGCCGTATCCCGGTGCTGGCACTCGACATTCCTTCCGGCCTGCATGCCGATACCGGCCATGTGATGGGTGCCGCCGTGCGGGCACGGGCAACGATATCCTTCATCGGTCTTAAGGCGGGCCTGTTCACCGGTGCCGGGCGTGAACAGGCGGGTCAAATATTCTTTGACGATCTTGATGTGCCATCGGACATCTATGCCAAACTGATCCCGTTCGCTCATCGCCTGACGGAAAGATCCTTGCAGGGTATGTTGCCGAAACGACCGCGCCATGCGCACAAGGGAAATGCCGGCCACGTGTTGGTCATCGGTGGCGATAAAGGCATGCCGGGCGCGGCGCGGCTTGCCGGTGAGGCGGCCTATCGCGCCGGCGCCGGGCTCGTGACGCTCGCCACCCATCCCGAGCATGCGGCGTTGGTGAATGTGACGCGGCCGGAATTGATTGTGCACGGGGTAACCTCGGCGGAGGCGCTGCGCCCACTGGTCAGACGCGCGGACGTGATCGTTCTCGGCCCGGGGCTGGGACAGGGCGAATGGGGGCGGGCACTTTTGAGCGCGGCGTACGAGACGGGTTTGCCAATGGTGGTCGATGCCGATGGTCTGAATTGCCTTGCAGCCGACCCGTTGATGCGCGACAACTGGATACTGACACCGCATCCCGGCGAGGCGGCGCGCTTGCTGGGCATGACGGTTGAGGAAGTGCAGGCCGACCGGTTTACCGCCGCGCATGAGATCACGGCCAGTTTTGGCGGCGTGTGTGTGTTGAAGGGCTCCGGCACGCTGGTCGCCTCCTTATACGATGGCCTGGTTGAGGTCTGTGACCGCGGCAACCCCGGCATGGCGAGCGGCGGCATGGGCGATGTGCTGACGGGTGTGCTGGCGGCACTCATCGCCCAGGGTATGGACATTAAAAGGGCGGCACGCCTCGGCGTGTGGGTGCATGCCATGGCGGGCGACGAAGCCGCGGCGGCGGGCGGTGAGATCGGATTGCTGGCCTCGGACCTCTTTTCTTATATCCGTGCGCACTTGAGCCGCTTGGCAGATCATGCCGGATATTGAAGTTGAAGCGCCCGAGGTTGCCGACATGGAGGCCTTGGGTGCCAGCATGGCAGCGAAACTCGGCAAGGTACGGCTTATCTATGTGCATGGTCCGCTGGGCGCCGGCAAAACTACGCTCGTGCGCGGAATGTTGCGTGCCTTGGGGCACGTGGGGGCGGTGAAGAGCCCGACGTTCACGCTGGTGGAACCGTACGATTTGCGCGGCTTCAGCATCTACCACTTCGATCTCTATCGCCTGAACGATCCCGAAGAGCTGGAATTCCTCGGCATGCGTGACTATCTTCATGGGGAAGGGGTGTGCGTGGTGGAGTGGGCCGAACGCGCGCATGGCGTTTTGCCACCTCCAGACATAGACGTTATGATTCAGGCTACCGAGAAGGGACGCATGGTACGAATCACAGCACAGACCGACAGCGGTAAAGCCTTATTGAACGCCCTCTCATGAGAGCGGTGCGCCTCTATCTTTCCCTTTTCCTTTTCCTGATCTCAGCCTCCTCCTGGGCCGGCGAGGTCGCTGTGCAGCATCTGCGCCTGTGGCGTGCCCCGGACCACACGCGACTGGTGTTTGACACCAGTGGCCCAGTGGAACACCGCCTGTTTCAGCTTCAGGATCCCCAACGCGTCGTCATCGACATCGATAATGCCCACGTGCAGGGGTCATTGTCGGAGCTGGATACCAGCGGTTCGCTGATCGCGGCTATACGTACCGGCAAATCGGAATCCGGCGCGCTTCGTGTCGTAATCGATCTCAAAAGCGAAACCAAGCCGCGCAGCTTTGCGCTAAAGCCAGCCGGCGAATACGGCTACCGCCTGGTGGTGGACCTTTATGATGCGAAGGTGTTGGATGAAGATGCGCGCAGCGCAAGGGACGAAGACGCCAAACCGGCCGCGCCTGTGCCGGGCAAGACGCCGCCCAGTAAACCAATTGCACACGATCTGATTGTCGCCATCGATGCCGGCCACGGTGGCGACGATCCGGGGGCGATAGGGCGGCGCTACCGCACGCGTGAGAAGGATGTCACGCTCGCTATCGCGCAGGAACTGGCGAAACTCGTGGCACAGACGCCGGGTATGCACCCGATGCTGATTCGTAACGGCGATTACTACGTCGGGTTGCGCGAGCGCTTCAGCAAGGCGCGCCGGCAACGTGCCGATGTATTTGTGTCGATCCATGCGGACGCGGTGCCGGGGAGAAACGCACGCGGGTCATCCGTGTATGCCTTGTCGGAAAAGGGCGCGAGCAGCGCCATGGCGCGGCAGCTGGCGGATAAGGAAAACGCTTCGGACCTGATTGGTGGTGTCAGCCTGAGTGACAAGGACGACATGCTGGTCAAGGTGCTGCTCGATCTGTCGCATAACAGGACGATCCAGGACAGCGTGAGCCTAGGTGACGACGTGCTGGCGGAGTTGCGGCACGTAGGACCGGTGCACATGGGTCATGTGGCGCAGGCAGGTTTTGCCGTGCTCAAATCGCCCGATATTCCCTCGGTGCTGGTGGAGACGGCTTTCATTTCCAATCCCTCCGAGGAGAAGAAACTGCGCACGCCCGCCTTCCAGCAACAGCTGGCCAAGGGAATATTCCAGGGTATCAAACGTTTCCTCGCGCGTACCGCCACAAGCCGTACCCCGGCGATCGAGGCGAATAGCGAACCGCGCGAGGAGTCGTCACAAGAACACGTCGTGCGTCCGGGCGAGACGCTGGCTTCTATCGCGAAGCTATACAATATTCACGTGGAAGCCCTGCGTTTCCTTAACGATCTGCGGGACAAGGATCCGCCGATCGGTCTCAAACTGCGTATCCCGCCTCGAAGCAGCGACAGTTGAAACCACCTGCCTGCACGGTAAATTCGCCCCCCCCACATAATTAAGACAAGCGTGAATGTTTCCAATGAGTTTCGCAGTTGTGTTGAAGCAATAGGCGGCGGGAGACGGATGCTTTTAAGCTGCATCATTTGTCAGTAAAGGAAATTTGGCCAATTTAACCAAAACAATTGTCAGGCCACGGGCGCTACGCATGTAAGGTGCGTAGGGATTGGCTTACCAAGCGCGACCCATGGGCCTCACGAAGAAGTTGTACCCCTCTCACGTGTGGTTGATTTGACGCTTACGATTTCTATACAAGACCTAACTGCATAACAGGCAGAGTCAGACCTCCTGACCGTCCGGTGAGGGTGGTCACCGGCATTGCTTTGCTTTGACTCTGGGCTAAAGGGCGCTTATACTTATCATATGGGGATATGATAATCGATGGCCAAAAGGGACAACGACCATACGCTGGAATTCCTGCTGGCCTTCAGCGGGCGTGTCCACCGTTACGCGGGCGGCTACTGGCTGAAGTTCGAGATAACGAAGGGAGAGCAAAGCGAAGAGCGGCCCCATGGGCTTAGCTACTCGTTCACCCTTCATGGACCTGATAACCGGCGGCTGGTCGGTTTTGACAACGCACATGGCGTTCCGGCCAAGGGGTCACGCTTCAAGAAACAGCCAAAGGCCATGGATCATTGGCATAGGACGGAAGCGGACGAAGGGCGTCCTTACGAATTTAAGGACGCGGAAACATTGATCGATGATTTTTTCGACGAGGTCGAACGTGTGCTCAAGGAGCACGGCATTTCGTTCGAGATCGTCGAAGCAAAGGAAGGAGATAGACCATGAAGCACGTCAAGATTCAAGGCCACGCGTCTCTGCGTGGAGAGATGAAGATGGTTGCACGCGGGGAAAAGAAAGCGCCGAAGGATGCCGGGGTCATGAGCTTCGACTCTGTCGAGGCGTTGCTGCGTCTCCTGACGCCGCAGAACCGGAAACTTCTGGCTGTCATTCGCGATAAGAAACCGCAGTCGATCGCCGAGCTGGCCGAGCTGACGGGCCGCGCCCAATCGAACCTCACGCGCACCCTGGGCAAGCTGGAAGCCATCGGTTTCGTGCGGTTCAAGACCGTCAAGCGCCGCAAGGTCCCGACGGCTCCGGTTCGTTCGCTCCGGATCAACATTGATCCGTTCTCGCAGAACGACCGGCTGGAATTGGCGTGAAGAAACTGGGCGGGTTTAGGCGATGATGTCCAATTTACGGTTGAAATTCGGCAGTTCTTCGGGGGCGGCAGCGGAGTCGATAAGCAATCAGGGCAAGATCAGAACTTGAGAGGAGTCATTCAGGGTGTGTGAACCTGTTCTTCCGTGAGCCAGGCGGCGTAATCGATGGCCTGCTGGATATCCTCACGGGCAAGGTCGGGAAGCCCTCCAGAATCTCTTCAAACGTCGCGCCCTGGGCGATCTGGCGCACATACCGACACGGGAAACACACATCCCACGGAGGCAGGCATGGCCACCCATAATGGCCGGATCAGAGATAATGCGGTCGAGCATGGCAACCTCCTCCCCTAGAGCTTGTGCCGGGGTAGGGGATCTGCGCTAGAATCAGGCGTTAACGCATTAATTTGAATTTGGCATAGAGGAAAAATAGGGTGCATGCAAAACGAGTGACGAAATGGACAATCTGGATATTTGTGCTCGCGCTCGGCCTTGCCGCGTGCGGGAAAAAAGAGCCAGCGACCCAGGGTGCCGAAGGCGAGTTTATCGTAAAGATCGGATCGGCCGCGCCACTTACCGGACCACAGGCCCAGCTGGGTAAGGATAACGACAACGGCGCCCGCCTCGCCATCGATGAAATCAACGAAGCCGGCGTGATGCTCGGCGGCAAAAAAGTGAAGTTCGTGCTGGTGAGCGAGGACGACCAGGCCGATCCTAAGACCGCGACCATTGTGGCGCAGAAGCTGGCCGATGCGCAGGTCAAAGGGGTCATCGGACATCTCAACTCGGGCGCATCGATCCCGGCCTCGAAGGTTTATTTCGACGCCGGCATCCCGCAGATATCTCCCTCCGCCACGGCGATTGCCTACACGGCGCAGGGATTCAAGACGGCCTTCCGCGTGATGACCAACGACCGCCAGCAGGGCAAGGTGCTGGGTGAATACGCGGTGAAGAAGTTGGGCGCCAAAAAAATCGCCATCATCGACGATCGCACGGCTTACGGGCAGGGTTTGGCGGATGAGGTGGAAGCCGCGGCGAAGGCTTCTGGCGCTGCCATGGTGGCGCGCGAATACACCTCGGATAAATCCACTGACTTCAATGCGATCCTCACCGTGATCAAGGGCAAGCAACCGGACGTCGTGTTCTTTGCCGGCATGTATCCGCAGGGCATACCGATGGTCAAACAGATGCGTAGCCTCGGTCTTACGGCCAGATTCATGGGCGCCGATGGTGTCCAGACGGCGGACTTTTTGTCCCTGGCGGGCGCCGATGCGGAAGGCACGATTGCCTCGTCCCCAGGTTTGCCGCTCGAGAGCATGCCCGGCGGCAAGGCTTTCAAGGAGAAATTCAACGCCAAGTACGGCGTCATCCAGAATTATGCGCCCTATGCCTATGACGCGACTCAGACCATGGTCGAGGCCATGAAAAAGGCAGATTCGGCGGAACCCACGAAATACCTGGAGGAGTTGCCCCGTATTCAGCACGCGGGTGTCACTGGAAACATCAGCTTTGACGAGAGAGGCGATATTCGCGGTGGCGCCATTACCTTATATAAGGTTAAGAACGGAAAGTGGGAGGTTCTGGAAACAATATCAGGGGATGCAAGCACCACACCGCCCGCACAGAAGAAATAGCCGCCTCCACGACACTTTTTTTGGTCTTTAGGGTAAAGTCAGGTTGACCCAACAAGGTTACCTGACTTTATTTTTATTGTTCGCAGATTCGTTCCTGACGAATTTTTGTAGAAATACCCTGCCAATGCGACTCGCACCGAGGAGACGATAACTTTTGGACATTTTCACCCAGCAGCTGATCAATGGACTCGTCCTCGGAAGCATCTATGCGCTGGTGGCCCTGGGCTACACCATGGTCTATGGCATCCTCGAACTCATCAATTTCGCGCATGGCGAAGTGACGATGGTTGGGGCGATGGTTTTTCTTGCCGTCGTTGGAGCGCTGATGGGAAGCGGTGCCGGACTCAATGGAATGACCATCGTGGTGCTCGGGCTCGGTGCCGCTATGGTGGTGTGCATGGCGCTCGGTTTCGTTATTGAACGTATCGCCTATCGCCCGTTGCGCCGTGCCCCACGGCTGGCTGCCCTGATCACGGCCATCGGCGTGTCGATCGTCCTGCAAAATCTCGCCATGCTTGTCTGGGGTAAACAGTACATCACCTTCCCGCCGCTGCTTTCGATCGTGCGCTACGACGTCGGCGGGGCGGTCATCACCAATCTGCAGCTATTCATCGTTGCCCTGTCGGGCGTGCTCATGGTGGGACTGTTCGCACTGGTGAAGACAACCCGTCTCGGGCGGGCGATGCGCGCCACGGCGCAGTCGCCGGAGATCGCCGGGCTCATGGGCATCAACACCAACACCATTATCTCGCTGACTTTCGTTATCGGTGCGGCGCTGGCCGCGGTCGCGGGTGTCATGGTCTGCACCTATTATGGTCTGGCCCACTACTACATGGGGTTCATGCTGGGCCTCAAGGCGTTTACCGCCGCCGTGCTGGGCGGTATCGGGAACATTCCCGGTGCGATGCTCGGCGGAATGCTGCTCGGCATTATCGAGAGTCTTGGCGCCGGTTATATCGGCCCGCTGACGGGCGGGTTTCTCGGTAGCCAGTACCAGGATGTCTTTGCCTTTTTTGTCTTGATTCTGGTGTTGATCGTCCGGCCATCCGGCTTGCTCGGCGAGCGTGTCGCGGAGCGTGCATGACCGCGGCTCATTCCACAACATGACACTGTTGCTTCACCGCTGGCAGGAATGGAAACGCAGCCGCCACGCGGCATGGATGGCCTATGCCGTGCTTGCCGTGGTGCTGCTGACCCTGCCGTTTCTTGCCGGCATGGGTCTGGGCCGTGGTTGGGTGCGCATTCTCGATTTCGCGCTGCTGTACACCATGCTCGCACTGGGCCTGAACATTGTGGTGGGTTATGCCGGGTTGCTCGATCTCGGTTACATCGCCTTTTACGCCGTCGGTGCCTATCTGTACGCGCTGTTGGCCTCGCCGCATTTTGGACTGCATCTGCCGTTCTGGGCGTTGCTCCCGCTCGGCGCGGCCGTGGCGGGGCTTTTTGGTCTTCTGCTGGGCGCGCCCACGTTGCGGTTGCGTGGCGATTATCTTGCCATTGTCACGCTTGGCTTCGGTGAGATCATTCGTATTTTCCTCAATAACCTGAATGCTCCCGTGAACATCACCAATGGGCCGCAGGGCGTCAATCTGATCGATCCGATCGTCATTGGCGGTTATTCCTTCAACCAGGTGCATGTGTTTTTCGGTGTCAGCCTGCCTGGTGTCTATTCCTATTACTATCTGTTCCTGATTCTGACGCTACTGGTCATATTCGTGTCCCTGCGGTTGCAGAATTCGCGCATTGGACGCGCCTGGGTGGCGATACGCGAGGATGAGGTGGCGGCCGAGGCCATGGGCATCAATGCACGCAATGTAAAATTGCTGGCGTTTGCCATGGGTGCTTCTTTCGCTGGCATCAGCGGCGGTCTATTCGCCGGGTTTCAGGGGTTCATCAGTCCCGAATCGTTCAACTTGTTTGAATCCATCATCATCCTTTGCATGATCGTGCTCGGTGGCATGGGCAACATCCCCGGCGTGATCTTGGGTGCCGTACTGCTGACCGTGTTTCCCGAAGCCCTGCGCTATATCGGCGAGCTTCAGGATTATCTGTTTGGCCGCATTGTCGTTGATCCCACTGACCTGCGCATGCTGGTTTTCGGGTTGGCGCTGATATTGATCATGATCTTCCGGCCCGCGGGCTTGCTGCCCTCGGTGCGCCGCCGCCGGGAATTCGATTCGGATGATGCAGTACTGGCCCAGGAGCAGTCCACCCTTTATGACGCCAAGCGCTGAGAAAAATCCGGCGACGAAAAAAAAACACTTGCTCACCGTGAGCGGTGTTTCCAAGCGTTTCGGCGGGTTGGCGGCGCTCAGTGAGGTATCGTTGCATGTTCTGGAAGGTGAGATCTACGGCCTCATCGGCCCGAATGGCGCCGGCAAAACTACGCTGTTCAACGTTCTGACCGGACTGTATACGCCTGATGCCGGTCACATCGATCTTGATGGCTCCCCTGTTTCCGGTCTTAAACCGCACGAGGTGGCGAAGAAGGGTATCGCGCGCACATTCCAGAACATCCGCCTGTTCGCCAACATGACCGCGCTCGAAAACGTCATGGTCGGGCGGCATGTGCGGACACATGCCGGAATCGTTGGCGCGGTGTGGCGCAATGGCGCCACCTGCGCCGAAGAGGTAGCGATCACACGCCGCGCCCAGGAACTGCTTGAATACGTGGGCATCGGGCGACATGCCCGCGCGCTGGCCAAGCATCTGTCGTACGGCGATCAGCGGCGTCTGGAAATTGCGCGCGCACTGGCTACTGACCCTCTATTGCTGACGCTGGACGAGCCAGCTGCCGGGATGAACCCCAGCGAGACCGCCAAACTCAGGACATTGTTGCAGACCATCCGCAAAGATGGCGTGACGCTTTTACTCATTGAACATGACGTCAAGCTGGTCATGGGGTTGTGCGACCGCATTGCCGTGCTCGACTATGGCAAGAAAATAGCCGAAGGCGTTCCTTCCAATGTGCAGCGTGATCTACGCGTGATCGAAGCCTATCTGGGCGGGCCGATGGCATGAACATGCTCGATGTACGGAACCTGGAAGTCGCCTACGGTGGCATCCGTGCGGTGAAGGGGGTTGATCTCGCCGTCAGGCAAGGAGAGCTCGTGTGCCTGATCGGCGCCAATGGCGCTGGCAAGAGCACCACGCTCAAGGCGCTCTGTGGGATGTTGGTGCCCGCGAAGGGTAATGTTATTTACGAAGGCGTCTCGATTACCGGGAAACCTTCACATGAGCTGGTGCGCCGTGGCATTTCGCACGTGCCGGAAGGCCGGGGGATTTTCGGACGTCTGACGGTGGAGGAAAACCTAAAACTTGGTGCCTATGCCCGCCGTGACCATGATGGCGTGCGCACGGACATGGGCCGCGCCTACGAGTTGTTTCCACGTTTGCTCGAGCGCAAGACCCAGCAGGCCGGCACCCTCTCCGGGGGTGAGCAACAAATGCTCGCGATCGGACGTGCCCTGATGAGCCGCCCGAAACTGCTGTTGCTGGATGAGCCGAGCATGGGGCTCGCCCCAATGCTGGTTCAGAAAATCTTTGCAACAATAAAAAAAATCGCCGAAGAGGGCATGACGTTATTGCTGGTCGAGCAAAACGCCAAGCTTGCCCTGGAGGTCAGTGACCGCGGTTATGTGATGGAAAGCGGGAAGATCATATTGACCGATTCCGCCGCGGTTCTGCTCAAAGACCCCAAAGTGCAGCATGCCTATCTGGGTGGTTAGCCTGTGAATCGGTCCATGTCTCGCAAGATCGTGAGGACAATCAGAGCTATAGGTCGATCCAACCTCCTGTCGGACTCAAGCTCCGATACAAATAAAGTGGGCAAGCCAGAGCCGTGGGTTCTGCTAAGACAGGCTGCTGTCTTCGACCGGCCGTGTGGCCAAATGCGAGAGGTCATTTGGGTATCTCTTACAGCCTGCCGATTCACACTGTTCCGTTTTCCGGACGCTTGATCTCAAGATGTGCCTCGGCAAGGTAAAAGGCCAGATCTCCTGGCCGGTATGGTTGCAGCCGGATTTCGTCGCATGAAGTGTATAGGCTACAAAGATAGTAATTTACGAAATAACTATCGTAAAGTATCAAAAAATGATATCTTCCGTGTGTGAAACCAGAATCGCGCATGCCCAGAGCCCGTCACTTCATTGCCCAACTCGCGGCCGAGGGCCAATACCATTTTACCGCCGGGAAGATCCGGATGGCACTCGGTGTCTCGCCCGCCGCCGCTATGCTCGCGTTGTATCGGTTGGCGAAACAAGGCCTCGTCGCCAGCCCAGCGCGGGGCTTCTATGTCATCGTTCCGCCGGAGTACCGCCGCCTCGGCTGTCTCCCGGCCGACCAGTTTATACCGGCGCTAATGGAACACCTGAAGCTCCCGTACTATGCGGGACTTCTGTCTGCCGCCCAGTATCACGGCGCGGCGCATCACCGTCCCCAGGTCTTCCAGGTTGTCCTGCCCCGGAATCGGCGACCCATCGAATGCGGCTCCGTTCGCGTATCCTTTATCGCGCGCAAGCGTATTACCGACGTTCCTGTCCAGAGTTTCAATACGCCACGCGGGACCATACAGGTCTCGACCGTAGAGGCCACGGCTGTTGATCTTGTCGGCTACGCCCATCACGTCGGCGGCCTCGATCAGGTGGCAACCATCCTATCGGAGCTCACCGAACATATTGATCCGCAGCGTTTGGTAGCAGCGGCGCAGACCGCGCCGATGCCGTGGGCGCAGCGCCTCGGTTATCTCCTGCAGCACGTCGGCGCAGCGGAGAAGGCCACCCCCTTGAAGACGTATGTGCAAGAGAAGGCAAGGGACATGGCGCCGCTTCTGCCCGCCGTGCCTCACGAAGACGCACCCCGTGCGAACGACTGGAAGCTCTACATCAACACTAAGGTGGAGACGGAAACGTGATTCCACGCGACTACATCACCGCGTGGCGTGCGCAGGCACCGTGGGTCCAGGACTTTCAGGTGGAACAGGACTTGGTGATCAGCCGCGCGCTGGTCGAAATATTCTCGCACCCGCATCTGAAGTCCTCTCTGGCGTTCCGCGGTGGCACCGCGCTTTACAAGCTTCACATCAAACCGCCCGCCCGGTATTCGGAAGACATCGACCTCGTCCAGATCACAGCCGAACCGATCGGCCCAACGTTGGACGCCTTGCGCTCTGTTCTAGATCCCTGGCTTGGTAAGCCCAAAAGGAAGCAGAACGAGGGCCGCGTCACGCTGAACTACCGGTTCAGCTCCGAGGACAGCCAGCCCCTTCCGCTGCGCTTGAAGGTCGAGATCAACTCGCGGGAACATTTCGCTATTCTCGGATTCGCCAAAATCCCGTTCGAGGTATCTTCTCGCTGGTTCACCGGCGCCAGTGAGATCACCACCTACGAACTCGACGAACTTCTCGGTACGAAGCTGCGCGCACTCTACCAGCGCAGGAAAGGCAGAGATCTTTTCGACCTGGCGGTAGCCCTGAGAAACGCGGCTGTCAATCATGGCCGCATCATCAAAGCCTTCTCCGCTTACATGGATGCAGAGGAAAGCCATATCACCCGCGCTGTGTTCGAGCGGAATCTTGCGGCAAAGATTCGTGCGCCGCAGTTCATCGCCGACATTGGCCCCTTGCTCGCTCCCGGATATCACTGGGACATCGGCGATGCGGCGCAGACGATATCATCGCGCCTGATTGCGCTTCTACCCGGAGAGCCGTGGAAAGGGGACGGCGAGTAACACGCGTACCATTGAACGGAAAGCCAGATCCGATTGCGGTCGAGATGTGTGTGGAAAAAACTCACGAGTGCCACATCGCGGCGGAGTGCGACAGCATTTGCGCACTACATTGCGTTAAAGATTTGCTCGAGCGCAAGACCCAGCAGGCCGGCACCCTCTCCGGGGGTGAGCAACAAATGCTCGCGATCGGACGTGCCCTGATGAGCCGCCCGAAACTGCTGTTGCTGGATGAGCCGAGCATGGGGCTCGCCCCAATGCTGGTTCAGAAAATCTTTGCAACAATAAAAAAAATCGCCGAAGAGGGCATGACGTTATTGCTGGTCGAGCAAAACGCCAAGCTTGCCCTGGAGGTCAGTGACCGCGGTTATGTGATGGAAAGCGGGAAGATCATATTGACCGATTCCGCCGCGGTTCTGCTCAAAGACCCCAAAGTGCAGCATGCCTATCTGGGTGGTTAGCGATCCAGTCAACTCTCCGTCTGGTTTTACTTGCATTAGCAGACAGGCAAAGTCGCCTAGATCCTTAGTCTCCGCCATCATCCATCATCGGACAGGAGCACTTCGGCCTGGAATGATCTCGCCTACCGGATCGAGGTATGCGCCTCGATCGAGCGGGGTCTCGGCAAGGTCGATCGGGCCACCCCCCTGCGTAAAGCAAGCGCCAGACATTTCATTGAATACAAAAAGAAAGCCGGGCAATGCCCGGCTTTCTCAGTAGCGCACAAAAAAAGAAAACTACTTTTCGAACTGGTAGACCAAACCGGCTGAAATCATATTGACGTAAGGGCTGCCGACACTACCCATGTTATACCGATCCACTTCAAGCCGCATACCTATGGTTTTGGAGAAATAATATTGAGCACCAAGACCACCGAAAAGCTTTATGTCAGAACCACGGGCAGAACTGACACCCCCTGGCCCAATGGGTCCAGTCGTATTGACATAAACCTGCGTTCCGGCAACACCCAACCTTATAGTTGCGCCAGACTGGCCACCACCAAACGGAATCAGGCCAACCGCTGACGCCGTGTATGCATTGTTTTCACTGGTAGCAGATGAGACCGACCCACCACCACTTACCGTACCTTTTGCAGTAGCCTTGCCAAGATGAGCATAACCAAACTCGGCGCCTACGTACTTGTCCCATAATTCCAGACCAACAAAACCTTTCCATCCGCCGTCGTTACCATCAACCGTACCGGAAAAACCTCCACCGAGCAGATCTCCCCCGGTCGTTTCGTGCCTGGCCTGACCCAGACTCAATCCGCCATAAATATCCATGGCATGGCTCATCATAGGAACAGCCAACATTCCCATAGCAAAACCAGCAACAAGCGCGGTGCGTAAATGACGTGTTGTTTTATTAAATTGACCGTACATGAATCTCATCCTCCACCTGTGATTTTTGAAAACTACACCCGTATCTCTATCATTTCAGGAACAATCTGATGCATTTTTTAAAAAACCCAGTGTACGATAATCCCCGCGCCTCATAAGGTCAACAATGACGCGTATTCGCGTTTCAGACCTGTACCAAGCTGACGAAGGGGTCCAAAATCACGCTAGTTCCTGCACATGGCGGTGATAACGTCAAGCAAACCACCATGGAACGACTTCCCACCGGCCCAGATGTAAAACACCTCAATGGGGTGATCGAGGCGCTTTCTCCTATGAGCAGTATTTGCGCACCGTCCTCGATCTCAATCTGGGGTACCCGGCGTTGCAGGAGGTATTTCGAAGGATTGTGTTCAACCTTGCAGCCGTCAATCATGACGATCGCGTCAAGAACTTCGCTTTTCTGATGGTCGAGACCGGGAAATGGCGGCTCGCCCCCGCTTGCGGTCTTACTTATTGCGAGCGGGCATGGATACACGAGAAACCATCAGATGACGCTCGCCGGCAAGAACACTGGGTTCATCCGGGAAGACCTGCTCGCAACCAGAACCCGTTTCGGGATCAAGCACGATGGCGCCCAGATCATTCAGCGGGTACTCGAGGTGTTGGGCAACTAAAGACCTTATGCCGTTGAGGCGGGGGTGCCGGATGATTGGATTGGCTCGATTGAAAATCTGTTCCAGCGGTTCTAGCCCACACGAAGCCGCCACGGCATACCTGCTCAAATCGGAATGGCGCCCGTTTTATTTGTCTCTGGCAGCCCAAGCCGTTTGGAAATTTCTGTCTCGAGGCAGGTCAGTTGCGCTTTGTCCGTCAGCGGCTGTTCCCTGTTATTGATGAAGAAGATATCTTCCGCGCGCTCGCCATAGGTCGAGACCTTGGCGGCAACCAGGTTGACGTGGCAATGCTTGAGCGCGAGCGCCACTTGATACAGCAGGCCGGGACGATCCTGCGCCATCACCTCCATGATGGTCAGTTGCCCCTTGGGCGAAGGGCTGAAGGTCACGCGTGTTTCAATGGGAAAGTGTTTGAGCTGGCGTGACAGCGCGGTGGATTGCATGTCCCGGCCGGGGCGCGGGTCCAGCAACTGATCGCGCATGGATTTTTGCAATGACGCCAGCTGCCGCGGATCGCTGACAGCCTGTCCCGAGTGGTCGAGCACAACGAAGGTGTCGAGCGCAAAGCCGTTGCGCAGGGTATGAATGCGCGCGTCCATAATGGACAGGTTCATTCTGTCAAATCCTGCCGTCATGATCACGAACAGGTCATCGCGATCCGGCGTGTAGATGAGAAACTCGCTGCCACCGAGGTCGGGGGAATAACGTGTGGCCACGATCGGCAGTTCCGTGGCGTGCGCACCGGCAATGGCCTGCGCCTGCCATGCCAGGCTCTCCGCGTCATAGGGCAGGAAGTAATCGGCATCCAAGCCTTGCCAGAATGTCGTGACCCGTTCCGGCGACAGGCCAGAAGGGCGCAAACACTCCAGTGCGGCCTTGCGCAGATCAGCCACATGAGCTTCGAGGTCGATCGGTTCGGCGATGCCGTGGCGCAGCAGACGTGTGGTGGCGCTGTAGAGCTGCGACAGCAGTCTGCCTTTCCAGGTATTCCAGACGGTGGGACTCGTACCACGCATATCGGCGACCGTTAACAGATACAGGTTGTCCAGGTGTTCCTGATCGCCCACTTTCTGGGCGAATTGGCGCACCACCTCGGGGTCGGAGATGTCTTCGCGTTGTGCGGTGGCCGACATTACCAGATGGTGGCGTACGAGCCATTTGATAAATCGTGTATCGTATTCACTCAAGTTGTGCAGGCGTGAGAAGCTGTCGACGTCTTCCTCGCCCAGGACCGCGTGATCGCCGCCGCGGCCTTTGGCGATATCGTGAAACAAACCGGAGAGATAGAGCCTCTCGGGTTTGACCACCTCCTGGATGATCTCGCTCGGCAGCGGAAATTCATGGCGAAATTCCGGCACGGTGAAGCGCCTCAGGTTGCGCACGACCATAAGCGAATGTGCGTCCACGGTGTAGACATGAAAGAGGTCGTGCTGCATCTGGCCGACAATCTTGCCAAAGGCAGGAAGGTAGGCGCCGAGCACGCCATAGGCGTTCATGCGCCGCAGTTCGTGGGTAATGCCACGAGGCTGACGCAGAATTTCCATGAAAAGGCTGCGGCACGCAAGGTCCTTGCGGAATTTACTGTCGATGCGTGGCAGGTGCGCACGCAAAAGACGGATGGTATCGGCGCGCACGCCTTTGAGCTCCGGGTGTTGTTGCAGGATCAGAAAGATTTCCAGCATGGCGAACGGCGCACGCTCAAACACCCTGGGATGGGTGACTTCGACGAAGCCAAGATGTGACTGGAAGCGCCGGTTGATGGATTTTATTTTTGCCTTTCCGGAATAAAGAATGGCCTCTTCGAAGTGCTGCAACAGGATTTCACTTAACAGCGACAATTCCTTGATGGTGCGGTAATAACGCTTCATGAACTGTTCCACCGCCAGGATCCCGTGATCGTCGGCGTAACCGAAGTGCTTGGCGAGTGCCCGCTGGTGGTCGAAAAGCAGGCGATCTTCGCGGCGACCGGCGACGTAATGCAACCCGGCGCGCACCAGCCACAGGAAATTCCGTCCGCGGATGAGGGTGTGGTATTCCTCTTCACTCAGAAACTTGCGATCCACCAGGTCGTGCAGGGCGGTGGTATCGAAGTGGCGCTGCGTCACCCAGGAGATCATTTGGATATCGCGCAGCCCGCCGGGACCATCCTTGATATTCGGTTCGAGGTTGTAGGCGGTATCATCGAACCGGTGATGCCGATCCTTCTGTTCCTTGCGCTTGGCGGCAAAGAACTTTTTGCTCGGCCAGATTTTGGCGGCATGAATCGCGCGACGCATGCGCTCGAAGAGTTCATCGTCGCCATGCAGCAGCCGCGATTCCATCAGGTTGGTCACGACGGTGATGTCGTTTTTCCCCTCGCGCACGCAATCCTTGAGGGTGCGTACGCTGTGGCCGACCTCGAGACCCATGTCCCACAGGAAACGCAGCAGCGTTTCCAGAAATCCGCGTAATTTGTTTACGTCATCCTTATCGAGCAGCACCATGAGGTCGATGTCGGACGCGGGATGCAGTTCGCCGCGGCCGTATCCACCCACGGCAACCAGGGCGATGCGGGTCGCGGGCGGCAGCAGGGAGAGATGGCGACTCCAGGCACGCACGAGCAGCTGGTCGACCAGCCAGGCGTGTGCGGTGACGAGGAAGTGCGCGCTGGCGTTATCGAAGAAACGCTGCTTGAGGTGTTCACGTCCGTCTTTGAGTGCCTGACGAAAAAGCGGCAACGGATTATCGGTTTGCGCCAGCACCCGGTCGAATTCCCGGGCGTTGAATAGGCTGTCCTTGGCGGTCGCCACGCGGTGCTCGGTGCTTATTGGCGGATGGCGGTCATGGGCTGTCGCCGGGTAACAGCGTCAGTATTTCGTGTCCGGTCGGCGTCACCAGAATGGTGTGCTCCCATTGTGCCGAGAGCGAGTGATCCCGAGTCACCACCGTCCAGTTGTCCGGCAGGAGCTTGACCTCTTTCCTGCCGGCGTTGATCATCGGCTCGATCGTGAAAATCATGCCGGGCACGAGTTCGATCCCGGTTCCCGGCGTGCCGTAGTGCAGCACTTGCGGGTCTTCGTGGAACTCACGCCCGATGCCGTGACCGCAATATTCACGCACCACGGAGAAATGGTGCTGCTCGGCATGGGTCTGGATGGCGTAGCCGATGTCGCCCAAGTGGGCGCCGGGGCGGACCACCGCGATGCCTTTCAGCATGCACTCGTGTGTGATCTGGACAAGGCGTCTCGCCTGAATCGACGGTTCGCCGACAAAAAACATTTTGCTGGCGTCGCCGTGATAATCGTCTTTGATAACGGTGATGTCGAGGTTGACGATGTCACCCTTTTTGAGCCGCTTGTCACCCGGGATCCCATGGCATACCTGGTGATTGACCGAGGTGCAGATAGATCGGGGATATCCTTTGTAGTTGAGCGGGGCGGGAATGGCCTGTTGGACGTCGACAATGTAGTCGTGACAGATCCGGTCGAGTTCGTCCGTGGTGATGCCGGGCTCGACATGGGGCCGGATCATGCGCAGCACCTCGGCGGTAAGCCGCCCGGCGACACGCATTTTTTCAATCTCGGGCGGAGTTTTGATGGTAATGGGCATGGGTGTGCAAAGTATCTTAGTTGCTATTTGTGGTAATCAGACCGATTTGCTCAGGACAGGCCCAACCAAAGTTCGAGATGGGTATCGATATTGTGAATCTGATCCGAAGGTATATGCCCGATTATCTTGACAATTCGTAGTAACGGCAGAGACGTAATCTTGTCCACCATGAAGTTAACCACAGACATTAACGCCCCGTCGGCAACGAGTCAGACTGCTGCCCACAATACTATATCAACCGTGTTTTACTTCCACTTCGTGATATCCCCTTGCCAAAAAGGGTTATCCCGATGGCGGCGTTCACTTTGAGTGACGACCAGGGGCTGCCTGCTTGCCTTTGCCACCAGATCCTCCCTATTCACCCGCGGGAGGTATTTTTCCAGTGCCTGGGTAAGGTTGTAGAGTGCCTGAAGATTCATCCAGAACCGCGATTCCATACCAAAGTCTCATGTGAGCCGCAGCGCAGTATCGGACGTGTTGGCTTGCCGTCCTTTCACGATCAAATTGATGCGGCGCGACGGTGCGCTGCGTCACGCGAAGTATCTCCGTCACTGGTTGTTGACGTGGGGAAGGTTCAGTGTGGCTTAACCTGTCGTTGGGTCTGGAGAACACAATCTACACAGAGGGGAAGTGGCACTATATCTGCTCACTCTGGCACAAATCCGGCACAAGGCTGGTCAACGATTCTACGAGTGCCCACGCCGCTGGTGGGGGGGTTCGCCAGATCCCCCGATGTTTCCGTCAAGAGCGGCGCAAGGATTAATCTCAGATTCTCTGTTATGGGCTGAACCACATGAATTTCAGATAGTTATCTATATAAAATGTAAGCCATTATGATAACTATTTGATTTTGCTAATAGTAAAGTCTCTAACGGAAAATATGGGTTAATTCACGAGAAATTCAATATGTTATTATATATATAATTTTGTTATTAATATGTAATGATATATAACGTTATTAACGTGAATATGTATTATTATATAAAACATGAGTAAAGATATAAAAAAACATATTAAACCAATGCGTCTGAATCGCCTGCCTGAAGTTTTACGCCGCGAGCTTAAGGAGGCGCGGCATAAGCGCGGTTGGAGCCAGGCAGAACTTGGGCAACGCATTGGTCTGCCCCAGATGCACATTTCGGGGATTGAAACTGGCAAGATTGTGCCGCGCTTCGATACTCTCTTGGACCTTGTCCGCGTGCTCGACCGTGACCTGGTGATGGTCCCGCGGGCGCTGGTGCCCGCCATGCAGGCCCTTATCCGCGATCATCGTCATCACGATCAAGACCGTAGTGCCGACGAACGCCCGCTGTACGCCGTCGCCGATGAAGAAGAACAGGAAGAAGTAGGGCGCCGCGATGAAAACTGATCTGCAGAAGGTCAACGCACTGGCGGTTTACTTGCAAGGCCGGCGGATCGGCGTGATGAGCCGCCTCGCCGGCGATCGTCATCTTTTCTCGTTTGAGCAAGATTATATTGACGATCCTAACCGCCCGACGCTCAGCCTGTCTTTCAAAGGCCAGTCCGGTGGGCTGGTCACAGCGGTGCACCCGGTAAACATTCGGGTGCCGCCTTTTTTTTCGAACCTGCTTCCCGAGGGGCACTTGCGGACCTATCTGGCCCAGCACGCGGGCGTGAAGCCCGAGCGCGAGTTCTTTCTGCTGGCCGCGCTAGGCGCCGATCTTCCCGGCGCCATCACCGTTGCGCCACTTGATGCCAAGGAGCCTGCCGATCATCGGCATAGCGATCATGATGATCACCAGAATGACACCGCGTTGCGGTTTTCGCTGGCCGGTGTGCAGCTCAAATTCTCCGCCGTCATGGAGACGTCTGGTGGTCTGACGATTCCTGCGGACGGGATGGGCGGGTCCTGGATCGTCAAACTGCCATCGGCACGCTTTCCAGCTGTGCCCGAGAATGAGTACGTGATGCTTGAACTGGCGCGTGCCGTCGGTATTGCCGTCCCGCCAGTGCAGCTGATTGCGGTAAACAAAATAAACGGCCTGCCTCAGGACGCCGGTCGCATGGAAGGCAAGGCACTCGCTGTCGAACGTTTTGACCGCGCACTTGGCGCGCAGCGTATTCACATGGAGGATTTTGCGCAAGTCTTCGGTCTGTTCCCGGACAACAAATACGACCGCCGCAGTTACGCCAACATTGCTTCCGTACTGTGGGCTGAAACCGGCGAGGACGGCACCTATGAGTTTGTGCGCCGCCTCGTTTTTTCGGTTCTCATTGGCAATGCTGACATGCACCTGAAGAACTGGTCCCTGCTGTATCCTGATGGCCGCACGCCAGTTTTATCGCCGGCCTACGACTTTGTCGCCACGCTTCCCTATATCTCCGGTGATCAGCTCGCTCTGACATTCGGCGGGAGCCGCAGTCTTAGCGAAGTCACCGTCGACCAGGTGCGGCGCTTCGCCGACACGGCACGTCTGCCGGCCAGTCCGGTCTGGCGGATCGTCACCGAGACAATGGAGCGGACAGTTGCTGCCTGGAAGACATTGGATCAGAAGGACCTGTTGACGGCGGACATACGAAACATAATCGACCACCAAATCCAGACGGTAGTAACGAACGCGGGAAAGGGCAGATGACCAACCCGGAATCAGCGAGGTATTGAGATTGCGACAGGGAAGCCTGGAAGAGGCAGCTGATCCGTGATCTGTTTCCTCGTAGTTAACCCGGACGTTAACGTCCCCGCCGGCCACGAGTCATGGCGCAGGGGTATCGTACCACTGCACCCGGAGCTGGACGTCCGGCGCGGTTTCGCGACATGGGTGCTATAGGTATATCTTCGGCTTGATTTATGGGTGTTTATGGGTGTATATATGGAAGTGAAAGATACTTCTATGCTCAAAACAGACACTATTCAGATCACGCCCGAGTTGCTGGCACTGATCGCCGAGATCGATGAATTCAAGGGCGCCTGGCGCGCCCTTGGCACCCTGGCGCCTGAGCGCCTGAGCGCCTTGCGTCGCGTCGCTACTATCGAAAGCATCGGCTCTTCAACCCGCATCGAAGGCAGCAAGCTATCCGATCGCGACGTTGAGCGCCTGCTTGCCAACCTTGAAATAAAATCCTTCACCACCCGAGACGAGCAGGAAGTCGCTGGCTATGCCGAGGTGATGGAACTGGTATTCAACGCCTGGCAGGACATCCCTCTTACCGAAAACCATATCCGCCAATTGCACCGCGACCTTCTTGCCTACAGCGGGAAGGATGAACGGCATCGCGGCGTCTACAAGACGGCCTCAAACAGCGTGGCCGCTTTCGACGCTGCCGGTCGGCAGATCGGAATAGTATTTGAGACGGCAACCCCCTTCGACACGCCGCGTCTTATGGCCGAGCTTGTCGCTTGGCTGAATGACGTCCGCGGCACCGGCCGCATGCATCCCTTGTTGGTGATCGGCGTATTTGTCGTGGTGTTCCTGGAAATCCACCCCTTCCAGGACGGTAACGGCCGCTTGAGCCGGATTCTGACCACCCTGCTATTGTTGCAGGCTGGCTATGCCTATGTCCCCTACAGCTCACTTGAGAGCGTCATCGAGCATAGCAAGGAAGGTTATTATCTCGCCTTGCGCCAGACGCAAAACACGATCCGCACCGAGACGCCAAACTGGCAACCCTGGATCGGTTTTTTTCTTCGCGCCCTGCAACAGCAAAAGCGGCGCTTGGCCGCCAAGGTGGAGCGGGAAAAATTAGTTATTGCCGCCTTGCCCGAGCTGGCCGTGCAGATTATCGATCACGTGCGCAACCATGGCCGCGTGACGATCGGCGACATGATCCGCGCCACCGGCACCAGCCGCAACACGCTGAAAGAGCATTTCCGGCGACTGGTGAATCAAGGCCACCTTGTCCGTCACGGCACCGGCAAGGGTTCTTGGTATGGCCGGCCATGATCGCAACCACCGTAAATTTGCCCCGTAATCTATAGATAAAGAAATCACGATTACGCGGGTTATCCACCTTACGCCCACGGCTTAGCATGCGCCGGAATTCGCATTCACCCACGGGAACAACGTGTTACCGACTCCGGAGGCTAACATTCTTTGACCCCCTCGCGTGCGACAGGTAACCTTAATAGTTAATGAAAGTCCGCGAGGTACTCCAAAATGCTGCGGGACGATGGTTGGAACCTCGTGGTAACCCGGGTAGCCATCGCCAGTTCAAGCATCCGAGCAAGCCGGGCCGCGTGACGGTTGCGGGCAAACCCGGCGAAGACCTGGCCCCGGTACGTTGAACAGCATCCTGAAACAGGCTGGTCTGAAAAGCTAGAGGTGTTTATGCGTTATGCCATTGTCGTCGAGAAAGCAAACCACAACTTCTCCGCCTATGTGCCGGATTTGCCAGGCTGTGTGGCCACCGGTCAGACGATCGAGGAAGTGGAGCAGTTAATTCGCGAGGCCATCGAAATCCATATTGCCGGATTACGTGAAGACGGTCTGTCGATCCCCAAGCCAGTGAGCAAGGTCGAGTATATCGAAGTGGCCGCGTAGGCCCGTTCGTTCAAATTCATGCTTAAAAAACAAGAAATATCGATGGCAAAAAAGTTTAGCGAGCTGCGTACACGCCTCTCGCCCAAGGCCCGGGCGAAGATTGAAAACCAGAATTAACGTCCCAGCGGCAGATACAGCACCATCGGTTGGTCGACACAGGCGGTAAACCCATAGTGCTCGTAGAACGACTTGGCGTTTTCATCTTTCGCGTCTACGATCAGGGCGTAGGCAGCGACTTCTTCTTTAGCATGCAAGCAGCGATCCACCGCTAAGCCTATTAGAAGCTTGCCCAGCCCCTTGTCCTTTTGGTCTTTATGGATAGCGAATCGTCCCATCCGGAAGCACGGCACTGGGAATCGTGGCAAACGTTTGCGGTCCGCTTCCAAAATCTGCGCTGTATCGACTTGTGCCGCACTCAACGTGTAGTAGCCAAGTATCTCGGAGGGCACGTCGGAATCCACAAGAACGTAGATCTGTGCTACGCCACGACGGCGATGTTGCGCGGCGAACTGCGCCAAGTACTTGTTCAGAATCGGCGTGCCGCAGTCAAAGGCCGTGCAGTCGTGAACCTGGGAGTTGAGTCTTCGTTCCTCAAGTACGGCGTACCGTCTGGCGCGCATCCTTTAGAGCGCCCTTCAGCGCTTTGTTGGGTGCAAAGGGTTTGTCCAGAGCGGCGTTGAGCTTTGCAAAATCCCGCGCCGACATGGCGACCCGTGTCTCCTGTTCCAAGAGGGCCCGAGCTTTTTCCTTGGCGGCGGCACGCACGAACCCGGCCGTCGTCGTGCCCATCAGGGCCGCGGCCTGGGAAAAGAGTTCCTTCTCATCCTTCTTGAGCTTTAGATCAAACCGGGTGGTGGCAGTCATAGCCTCTCCAAGGCAAATGGACCCGGCGAATCCGCAGGTATCCTCAGTACGGTATTTTACCGTATTAATTAGATTCGGGAGCAACAATAACTGTGTCGATATGGTGGTTCATCTCATCGGGTGAAATAACAACACAAGGCCGGGTCTTACGTATTTCGTGGCTCTGAGTCGGGTCCAGGCTAACCAGATAAACCTCGAAGCGGGAGGCTACCAGCGCCATTCGGTCTTGTCCCACGTGGTGGCTTGTGCCGTATCCCGATCCAGCAAGGTATCATCCTGATGCTGGGCCATCTTCATGAAGGCTTTCCCCCATTCGCTACGTTGGCGGCGAACGGGGCGAATCACCAACCGGTTGCCTTCGATCTCAATCTCCACGCTCTCTTCCAGTCCACATTGCTTGAGGATCGGTTTGGGGAGGCGTATGCCTTTTGAGTTGCCGATTCTGATGATATTCGCTTTCATATTTCACCTGTAATTACACATTGAGCTCTTGTCAAACGCACTCTAGCGAAATACCGCGTTGTATGAAGTACGCGGATCGAACGTGGTAAGAGCACCATCCAGATCACGAGGAAGTACGGTGGACGAAGCCGCAATTTCACCGGCGAGCATTTCCGGGTACGTGGGTACTACATCAGGTTTCACTAACCTGCGTCCCAATTTTCTCTAATTTGGGTCTACCAACAAAGGTTTACGACGAAGAATTCACCTATTTTTATCCCAAACCCCTGAAAACATTGTTCTTATGCGGCCGATTATGGTATAAAGCCGCCGCAGTTCTAATCATTTCACTAACCCCACACGCGGGTCGTCACATGTTTCCGGGTGCCTGGCATGCCGTTGATGCCGGGTTGAGACATGGGGCCCGCGGCGGAAAAACCCGAAGGAGAAAATACCATGAGTAACGTCAGCATGCGCCAGATGCTGGAGGCCGGTGTGCATTTCGGCCACCAGACCCGGTTCTGGCATCCCAAGATGCGTCCGTTCATTTTCGGCGAGCGCAACCGAATCCACATTATCAATCTCGAAAAGACCCTGCCCCTGTTCAACGAGGCGATGGGCTTTCTGACCAAACTGACGGCAAACGGCGGCACCGTGCTATTCGTCGGCACCAAGCGTCAGGCCACCGACATCATCCGCGAGGCGGCCATCCGTTGCGGCGCCCCCTATGTCAATCATCGTTGGCTGGGCGGCATGCTCACCAACTATCGCACGGTGAAAAAATCCATTGAGCGCTTGAAGATGCTGGAATCCGTTCTGGCGGACTCCACCAGCGCGCAGAAACTTTCCAAGAAGGAAATACTCACGCTCAGTCGTGAGCGCGAGAAGCTCGAAAAGAGCCTGGGCGGCATCAAGGAGATGTCCGGTCTGCCGGATGTGCTGTTCGTGGTCGACGTGGGCCACGAGTACATCTCGGTGTCCGAAGCCAACAAGCTGAACATTCCTGTCGTCGGCGTGGTTGACTCCAACTGCAAGCCCGACGGCGTGGACTACGTGATTCCGGGCAATGACGATGCCATCCGTGCGATTCAGCTGTACGCGAACGCAGCGGCCGATGCCATTCTGGTCGGGAAGGAACAGCGTCAGGCGGCGCTGGTCTCCGGCGATGAAGAATTTGTCGAAGTGAAGGAAGAGCCGGCCAAGATCAAGGTCGTCGCCAAGAAGAAGCCGGCGCTGGCAGAAGAGGCGGCGCCGGAAGACGTGCCCGTCGTTGTGGAAGAAGCGGCGAAGCCCGCGAAGGCCAAGCGCACCGTGCGCGCCAAGCCGAAATCTGCCGACGACGCCACGGCCGTCAGCAAGGACGAAGAAGCTTAATTCGGAACGACCAAGGGGGCTTCGCCCCCTTGGTTTTATGGTGGCGGCGATACCGCCCGTATTCATGAATAGAGGTAGGTATGAGCATTTCTGCACAGCAGGTTAAAGAATTACGTGAGCGCACAGGTCTTGGCATGATGGAATGCAAGGCTGCGCTCACTGAGACCCATGGCGACATGGAAGCTGCGGCCGATTTGCTGCGCAAGAAGGCCGGCGCCAAGGTCGAGAAAAAAGCCGGACGCACGGCGGCCGAAGGCACGATCGGCATTTACATCAGCCCGGACCGTAAGCTCGCCGCCATGGTCGAGGTCAATTCCGAGACCGACTTCGTGGCCAAGGGCGATGACTTTGCGGAGTTCGCGACCGCGGCGGCGGTGGCTGCCGCCAAGAGTAACCCGGCCAACGTGGACGCGCTTTACCAGCTTCCCGCCAGAGAAGGGGCAGCGGGGACGCTCTCCCAGACGCGCGAAGGTATGGTCATGAAACTCGGCGAGAACATCAATGTTCGCCGCTTTGAACGTTTTGCCGCCGCCAAGGGGCATGTCGGCAGTTACGTGCACGGCCGCAAGATCGGTGTGCTGGTGGAGATCGACGGTGGCAACGACGAACTCGCCCGCGACATCGCGATGCATATCGCCGCGAGCCGGCCGGAACATGTGTCGAAGGACCAGGTTCCCGCGGACGCTATTGCCAAGGAAAAGGAAATCTTCGCCGCCCAGGCGAAGGACAGCGGCAAGCCGGCGGAAATTATCGAGAAGATGGTCATGGGTCGGGTCAGCAAGTACCTGAATGAAGTGACGCTGCTGGGCCAGCCCTTTGTGAAGGACCCAGACACGACCGTGGAAAAACTGCTCAAATCCAAGGGTGCGACAGTCGTGCGTTTCCGCCGTTACGAAGTCGGCGAAGGCATCGAGAAAAAATCCAGCGATTTCGCCGCCGAAGTCATGGCGACGGTAAAGGGAGGCTGATCGTTGACGAGCGCAGCCGGGGTTTCTGTCTATCGCCGAGTGTTGCTCAAGCTCTCCGGCGAGGCGTTGATGGGTTCCGACGCCTACGGCATCAACCGTGAGGTGATTACGCGCGTGGCTGCCGAAATCAAGTCGGTCACGGCCATTGGGATCCAGCTGGCGGTGGTGATTGGTGGCGGCAATATCTTCCGTGGCATTGCGCCTTCCGCCCAGGGCATGGACCGGGCCTCAGCCGATTATATGGGCATGCTCGCGACCGTCATGAACTCGCTGGCGATGCAGGACGCACTGGAAAAGCAGGCCGTGCCGGTGCGCGTACAGTCCGCGCTGCGCATCGATCAGGTCGTTGAACCCTATATCCGCCGCCGTGCCATTCGCCACTTGGAACAGGGGCGGGTGGTGATTTTTGCGGCTGGCACCGGCAACCCCTTTTTTACCACCGACACGGCCGCCGCCCTGCGCGGCATGGAGATCGGCGCCGATATCGTGCTCAAGGCAACCAAAGTGGACGGTGTCTATGATCGCGATCCGGCAAAGCATGCCGATGCCCGCCGTTACGATGTGGTGACGTACGGTGAAGTGCTGGAGAAGCGGCTCGGCGTGATGGATGCCACGTCCATCGCCCTGTGCCGCGATCAGAACCTGCCGGTACGTGTGTTCAGTATTCATAAACCCGGGAACCTGCTGCGAGTCGCCTCGGGCGAAAACGTGGGTACCCTCGTGCAAGGAGACTAAGCCATGACGGAGTCAGTCGACAAAATCAAGAAAGACGCGGAAGCGCGGATGACAAAATCCGTGGAGGCATTGAAGAATGACCTCGGCACGATTCGCACCGGTCGCGCCCATCCGGGGCTGCTTGAAGGCGTGCGCGTGGAATACTACGGCAGCAAGATGCCGCTCAACCAGGTGGCCAACGTCTCGGCCTCCGATGCACGCACGCTGACGGTGACGCCCTTCGATAAGGGCCAGGCGGCGGCGATCGAGAAGGCGATACGGGAATCCGATCTCGGACTGAATCCCATGTCGGCCGGCGGTGTCATTCGCGTGCCGCTGCCGTCGCTGACGGAAGAGCGGCGCAAGGAGCTCACCAAGCATGTGCGCGCCGAAGGAGAAAATGCCAAGGTGGCGATTCGCAACGTGCGCCGCGATTCCAACCAGCATCTCAAGGATGCCCTGAAGAAGAAACTCATTACCGAGGACGATGACAAGCGGTCCGAAGAGGCGGTGCAGAAGTTCACCGACCGTTTCATCGCCGAGGTCGACAAACTCGTTGCTGCCAAGGAAAAGGACATCATGCAGGTCTGATGCCTGCCTGCACCCATCCGATTCTCAAGTTATCTGTATTGAGTGTATGAACCCGAAAGACGCTACCGATCCGGCGGCCGTTCTTGCCGCGCAATCCGCCATTCCGCGGCACGTGGCCGTGATCATGGATGGCAACGGGCGCTGGGCCAAGCAGCGTAGCTTGCCGCGCATCGCCGGACACCGCAAGGGCGTGGAGCGCGTGCGCGACATGGTCAGCGTGTGCGGCGAGAAGGGGATCGGCTACCTTACCTTGTTTGCGTTCAGCAGCGAAAACTGGCGCCGGCCCACGCAGGAGGTCCAGTTGCTCATGGAGCTTTTCATGAGTGCGCTGGAAAGTGAGGTAAAGAAACTGCACAAGAACAATGTCCGTTTCCGCGTGATCGGTGATCTGCAGCGTTTCGGTGAAAAAATTATCTCCCGTGTCCGCCAGGCGGAAATGCTGACGGCTGGCAACACTGGACTGACACTGACCATCGCCGCCAACTACGGCGGGCGCTGGGACATCGCCCAGGCCTGTGCTGAACTGGCGCGCCGCGCCGTAAGGGGCGAACTCGATCCCGACCGGATCACGGAAGAAAGTATCGAGCCGTTCCTGAGCATGACCGGGATTCCCGAGCCGGACCTGTTCATCCGCACCGGGGGCGAGCAGCGCATCAGCAATTTCCTGTTGTGGCAGCTGGCCTACACCGAGATGCACTTCACGCCGGTCCTATGGCCGGATTTCGATCGCACCCAATTTGAATTGGCGCTAGCTTCGTTTGCCGGACGTCAGCGCCGCTTCGGTCTGACCGGTGACCAGATCGAAGCGGCGCGCCATGCTTAAAAAGCGGATTCTCACCGCCATCCTCCTTGTCCCGCTGCTTGTCGCGGCCTTGTTTTATCTGACGACCCTCTGGGTGGCTGTGCTGTTTGGGATTTTTGTAGCCGTGGGTGCGTGGGAATGGGCCGTGCTCGCCGGTTTCAGTGGGTTGTTGGGCAAAATGGTGTTCATGCTGATCCTGCTTGTGCTTGGCGCCATCGGCATCCTGGGCGCGCTTAACCTGCCCACCTTCATCTTCCCGGTACTGGTTGTGCCGGCGTTATGGTGGTTGTGGATGCTTATCGACCTGTTCAGCCGGAAGGATGTCCATCGTGGCATGTTTGCCGGCGCCCCCAGCAGGATAGCCGGAGGGTTTCTGGTCCTGATCCCGGTGTGGTTGGCGTCCGTTTACCTGTATGCCGTGGACGTGAATCATCCCCGCACACTCCTTTTCCTGTTCGTGCTGGTCTGGACGGCGGACACGGCGGCCTATTTTGCCGGATCGTTCTTCGGCAAGACCAAGTTGGCGCCGCAGGTCAGCCCCGGCAAGACCCGCGAAGGCGTGGCGGGAGGACTCATCGCCGTCGTGCTGCTGGCCTGGGTTTGTGGGACAATGCTATGGAAATACGAAGGCGCGAGGCTTTTGTGGTGGATCGGGCTTTCCGTGGTCACGGCGTTTTTCTCCGTGGTAGGCGATCTGGCCGAGAGCAAACTCAAACGCATTGCCGGGGTGAAGGACAGCGGCACTCTGCTGCCGGGTCATGGTGGCGTGCTGGACCGCATTGACGCCCTGACTGCCGCGGCACCGATATTCGTTCTGGGATGGATTATTTTGCGAAAGTGGGCTGGATGACAAACGGTATCAGAAATCAGGCTGACGAGCGCACCGATCACGGAACGCGCGGCGTAACGCTGTTGGGTTCCACCGGCTCGATCGGCATCAACACCCTGGATGTGCTGGCCCGGCACCCGAGCCGCTATCGCGTGGTGGCCCTGACCGCCAATACCCAGGTAGACCGGTTGTTCGAGCAGTGCCAGCGTTTCTTGCCACAGAAGGCGGTCATGCTCGATACGCGCGCAGCGGCCCTGCTCAAGGAAAAAATTCTGAGCGCCGGCCTGCCGGTGGAAGTGCTTGCCGGCGTGGAAGGCCTGAACACCGTGGCGACACATCCGCGCTCGCCTATTGTCGTGGCCGCCATTGTCGGTGCGGCGGGGCTGATGCCCACGCTCGCGGCGGTGCGGGCAGGCAAGCGCGTACTGCTCGCCAACAAGGAACCGTTGGTCATGTCCGGACACATCTTCATCGAGGAGGCACGCGCGAGTGGCGCGGAGTTGCTTCCCGTCGACAGCGAACACAATGCGATTTTTCAGTGCATGCCCAGCGGGTATCGGACGGGTAATACGCCGGCCTCCGTACGCCGGATCTTTCTGACCTGCTCGGGCGGTCCATTTCGTACCTCGGCGCCCCAGACCCTGGCCCAGGTGACACCGGAGCAGGCCTGCGCCCACCCGAACTGGGTCATGGGCCGGAAGATTTCCGTCGATTCCGCAACCCTGATGAACAAGGGACTGGAACTGATCGAGGCCTGCTGGCTGTTTGGCGTCACCCCGGACCAGATTGAAATCGTCATCCACCCGCAAAGCGTGGTCCATTCCATGGTGGAGTATGCGGACGGCTCGGTGCTGGCGCAGCTGGGCAATCCGGATATGCGCACCCCGATTGCGCATGCGCTGGCCTGGCCGGACCGTATCGAGTCCGGCGTCAAAAGCCTCAACTTGTGCGATGTCGCGCGTCTCGATTTCGAACCACCCGATCTGGCGCGTTTCCCTTGTCTGCGCCTGGCTTACGAAGCGGCGCGTACGGGTGGCACGGCGCCGGCCATTCTGAATGCCGCCAACGAAGTGGCCGTGCAGGCGTTTCTGGAAAAACGGATAGCCTTCACGGACATTCCGCGTGTCATCGAGCACACGCTTTCCAGGATGCCGTCAAATCAGGATACCCAACTGGGCACGGTGCTCGCCGACGATGTCCGGGCGCGCGAGGCGGCCGGTCGATTCATTGCCGGCATGTCGACGCCAGTGATGCAGGGAGCATGATGTTCGATATTCTCTACTCCGTGGCCGCGTTTGTGGTGGCGCTCGGTGTTCTCATTGCAGTCCACGAGTTCGGGCATTTCTGGGTCGCGCGACGCCTGGGCGTCAAAGTGCTGCGCTTCTCCATCGGATTCGGCCACCCGCTGTGGGTGCGACGCGTCGGCAAGGACGGCATGGAACTGGTGGTGGCCGCCTTCCCGTTCGGGGGCTATGTCAAAATGCTGGATGAGACCGAAGGTGAGGTAGCGCCGCAAGACCTACACCGTGCCTTCAACCGGCAGCAGGTCTGGAAGCGCATGGCGATTGTGGTGGCCGGGCCGGCATGCAACTTTTTGTTCGCCATCCTGGCCTATTGGGCCACGTATATGATCGGGGTCGACGGCATCAAGCCGGTCGTGGGCCGGGTGATGGAAGGCTCCATTGCCGAGCAGGCTGGCTTTCAGGCCGGCGATGTGCTGACGCGGATCGACGGCGAGGACGTGCTGAGCTGGGACCATCGCCGTTTATATCTGTTTCAGCAGGCGCTGAAGCATGCACGCGTGGAAGTGGAAGTGCGTGACACACAAAATGCCGTGCACACACGGTCGCTGGATCTTTCCGGCATCCCGGTAGAGGAGATCAATGCCGGCTTGCTGGAACGCGGCATCGGACTGATCGGTTATCTCCCGGAACCGTTGCCGGTGATCGGCGCCATGGAGCCGGGCCCGGCCGCGAACGCCGGGATGAAGGTGGGGGATCGTCTGGTAACGATCGATGGTCAGCCGGTCAGGACCTGGGACGACCTGGCCGCGCATATCAGCCAGAGCCCGGGCAAGCGACTCCATATTAAGGTTGAGCGCGACGGCGCGCCGATGGACTTTGACGTGACACCGAATGCGGTGACGCAGGGTGAACAAACGCTGGGCCGTATCAACATCCGGCCGAAGCTATCGGATATCCCGGATGACCTGCGTGTCAAGGTTCGCCTCAATCCGGTGGCGGCGTTAAGCGAGGGCGCCAGCAATACTTGGGCCATGTCGATTCTCACGCTGGACATGCTCTACCGGATGCTCAAGCTTGAGGTATCCACCAAAAACATCAGCGGACCGATTACGATCGCGCAGTATGCCGGCTATTCCGCCAAGGTGGGCGTCGAGCAGTTCACCCTGTTTCTCGCGGTGATCAGCATCAGCCTCGGTGTGCTGAATCTGCTGCCGATCCCGGTGCTCGATGGTGGGCACCTGATGTATTACATTATCGAGGCAATCAAGGGCGGGCCGCTGCCGGAGCGTGTTCTGTACTGGGGCCAGCAGATCGGTGTGGCCCTGCTGGTCGGCCTGATGGTGCTTGCTTTCTATAATGACCTGACCCGGATTTTCCGCTAACCAAGGCTGCTGGCCTGAACTCGAGTTCAAGAAAAAGAAATGAAAAGAATTGCCGTAGCGTTGCTGCTCCTCGCCCTGTCCAGCCTGAGTTATGCCATCGATGGTTTTGTCGTAAAGGATATCCGCGTGGAGGGTCTGCAACGAATTGCCGCGGGCACGGTGTTCAACTATCTGCCGATCAAGGTAGGCGATACGGTCACTGACAAGAATTCCGAGGAGGCCATCCGCGCCCTGTTCAAGACCGGTTTCTTCCGCGACGTAAGTTTTGCGCGCGACAAGGACGTGCTCATAGTGACGGTCGTGGAACGCCCCTCGATCGCCGGCATCAAGATTACCGGCACCAAGGAGCTGTCCGAGGATGACCTGAAGAAGGGGCTGAAGGAAATCGGTCTGGCCGAGGGCCGCGTCTTCAACAAGTCGCTGCTGGACCGGGTCGAACAGGAACTGCGCCAGCAGTATTTCGGTCGTGGTTACTATGCCGTGTCGATCAAACCGACGGTGACGCCGCTCGAGCGCAACCGCGTGGATATCAATGTCGAGGTGGCGGAAGGGAAGGTGGCGCGGATTCGGGAAATCAACATCATCGGCAACGTGGCATTTTCTGAAAAGGAATTGCTCAAGTTGTTTACCCTCGGTCCCGCCCCCTGGTATGCCATTTTTTCGAGCCGCGACAAGTACTCCAAGCAGAAACTGGCCGGCGATCTCGAGCGGTTGCGTAACCAGTATCAGGATCAGGGATACCTTGAATTCAATATCGATTCGACGCAGGTTTCGATTACCCCGGACAAGGAAAAAATCTATATCACGGTGAACATTACCGAGGGCAAGAAATACACGGTGACCGGGCTCAAACTGGCGGGGACCTTTGTGGTGCCGGAAACCGAGCTGCGCGGCCTGATTGGCATTCAGCCGGGTGATGTATTCTCGCGCAAGGCGATCACCGAGAACACCAAAAAGATTACCGACCGGTTGTCCAACGACGGCTATGCCTTCGCCAACGTGAATGCCATTCCGGAAGTGGACAAAGAAAAGTCCCAGGTCTTTTTCACTTTCTTTGTCGATCCTGGCAAGCGCGTCTATGTGCGCCGGGTCAATTTCTCCGGCAACGTGGCCTCGCGCGACGAGGTATTGCGCCGCGAACTGCGCCAACTGGAAGGCGGATGGTATAACGCCGAAAAGATTCAGCGCTCACGCGTGCGTTTGCAGCGTCTGGGATTCTTCGATGATGTAAACGTGGAAACCCCGGCGGTGGCGGGTGTCCCTGACCAGGTTGACCTCAATGTCGCGGTGAAGGAGCGGCCCACCGGCAACCTGATGCTCGGTGTCGGTTACTCCGATACCGATGGGTTTCTCCTGAACGCTAGCATCACCCAGAGTAATTTGTTTGGGAGTGGCAAGGAACTGAGCGCCAGTTTCGATAACTCGCGCTCCACCCGGAACATCAATATCCGTTACGTGAACCCGTATTACACCAATGACGGCATCAGTCGCGGCTTCAATATATTCGACAGCCGGTTGAATGCCGCCGCCGCCAATACCGCGGCCTACAATGTGGACACGAAAGGGGCAGGGGTATTCTTCGGTATCCCGTTGAACGAGGACAACAAAGTCGATGTCGGTGCGGATGTTGAGAACATCGATATTCATACCACAACAACCAGTGCCCAGGCCGCACAGGATTTCGTCGCCCGACACGGCGAGGTGAACAATCTCGTGAAGACAACCGTGGGTTGGTCGCATAACTCCCTGGACAGCCTGCTGCTGCCATCCAGCGGCAGTTTGCAATCACTCTCGGCCGAGATAGCCGTACCCGGCAGCGATGTCCGGTATTACAAACTCACCTATTTGCTCGGCCGCTATTGGGCGTTAACCGAGAATCTGTCGTTCAAGGCCAAGGGTGAGCTTGGCTATGGCCAGGCCTATGGTGGAACGGATGAATTGCCGTTTTACAAGAATTACTTTGCCGGCGGCAGCAGCACGGTGCGAGGATTTAAATCGCGGTCACTGGGTCCGAAGGACAGTCTGCCGCCAAACGACCCGATCGGCGGTAACCGGCAGGTACTGGGGAATATGGAATTCTTGTTCCCGTTCCCCGGCCAGTCGCGCGAGAACAAGTCCATGCGCCTCAGTGTCTTTTCGGATGCGGGCATGGTCTATGGCCAGGGCGAACGGGTGGATCTGGGCCAGTTGCGTTATTCCGTCGGTTTAGCGTTTAATTGGTATTCGCCAGTGGGCCCGCTCAGCTTCAGCTATGCGATACCCATGAATAACAAGCCGGGCGACAGGACAGAATCATTCCAGTTCACCCTGGGCGTCCCACTCAGATAAGTACCTGGAGACAGATTTGACGAACCGAATTCATGTTTTCAAGCAAGCGGTTGTGCTACTGGCAGCCGGCTTGTGCCTGGCATCACCCCATGCCGGAGCTGCTGAACTCAAGATTGGCTATGTCAATGCCGTCAAGGTGATCGAGGAGGCGCCGCAGGGCGAGGCCGCGTTGAAGAAGCTCGAAGCCGAGTTTGGCCCGCGTGACAAGCAAATCGTGGAGATGCAAAACAAGATCAAGCAACTTGAGACGGACCTGGAAAAGAATGCGCTGGTGCTCAAGGAAACCGAACACCGCTCTAAAGAATTCGAGATCGTGGCGCTGAAGCGGGATATGCGTCGCGCCACCCAGGAGTTCCGTGAAGATTATAATCTGCGCCGCAATGAGGAACTGGCGGCCCTGCAGAAGGCCGTGCAGAAAACCATTGTCGAGACCGCCAAGCAGGAAAATTACGACCTGATCCTGGACAGCGCCATCTACGCCGGGGCCAAGATCGACATCACCGAGCTGGTTTTGAAGAAACTCGGGAAGAAATAAATACAAAATGGCCGTCACCCTGGCAGAGCTGGCACGGCGTTTTCATGGCACGGTGCGGGGAAATCCAGACGTCATTATCGAGCGTGTCGCCTCGCTGGATACGGCCGGTTCCCGCGACATTACCTTCTTCAGCGACAAGAAATATCTTGCTTTGCTTGCGCACACCTCCGCCGGGGCGGTGATCCTTACGCCGGGCGATTCCGGGAAATTTTCCGGGACGGCGCTGATCGTGGATGACCCGCACCTGACCTTTGCCGCTATCGCCTCGCTGTTGCATCCTTTCCCTGCGTTTGCTCCGGGCGTGCATGCGACCGCCGTGGTGCACAAAACTGTACAGCTTTCCCCCACGGCATGGGTTGGGCCGCTTTCAATAATCGGGGAGGGCGCGACCATTGGCGAACATGTATTCATCGGGCCCGGCTGTGTAATCGGTGAGCATGTGGCGCTTGGCGATCGTACCAGGCTTGTTGCCCGTGTCGTAATCAATGATCAATGTGTAGTTGGCCGGGATTGCCAATTTCATCCCGGTGCCGTGATCGGGAGCGATGGCTTCGGTTATGCCAAAGACGGCGACAAATGGGCCAAGGTTCCACAGTTGGGGCGCGTTGTTATCGGCCATCATGTGGAGGTTGGTGCCAATACGTCCATTGACCGTGGCGCCTTGAAGGACACCGTTATTGCGGATGGCGTGAAGTTGGATAATCAGATACAGATTGCCCATAACGTGCGCATTGGCGAGAATACCGCTATTGCCGCCTGTGTCGGCATCGCGGGCAGCACCGTGATCGGCGAGCGCTGCACCATTGGCGGGCAGGCGGGGATCACCGGGCACTTGGATATTGCGGACGACGTGCATATCACGGCGGGTTCACTGGTGACGAGTTCCATAGATGTTCCGGGAGTCTATTCGGCCAGCCTCAAGGCCGAACCGGTAGAAAAGTGGCGCCGGAATGCGGCGCGGCTGCACCATCTGGACGAGATGGCCAAGCGGTTAAACATGCTGGAAGAGAAGATTGAACGGCTTTCCAAGGAGCAAGAAACTTGAATCAGCTCGACATACACGAGGTGCTTAAATATTTGCCGCATCGGTACCCGATGCTTCTGATCGACCGGGTTCTGGACTATACCAAGGACGAAAAACTGACGGCCATCAAGAACGTCACGATCAATGAACCCTTCTTTCAGGGGCATTTCCCGTATCATCCGGTCATGCCGGGCGTTCTGATCGTCGAGGCCATGGCCCAGGCCTGTGGCGTACTTTCGATTAAAAGCATGGATACCCTGCCGAATGAAAATTCCGTTTATTACTTTGTTGGTATTGATAAGGCCCGGTTTAAGCGGCCGGTTACTCCCGGCGATCAACTCCGCATCCAAGTCCAGATAAAGCGGAAAATGCGTGGCATCTGGCAGTTTGAGGGTGAGGCCTACGTCGGCGAAGACCTCTGCTGCAGCGCGGAACTGATGTGTACGTTCAAGGGAATCTAAGCGTGATCCATCCGCAGGCCATCGTTGATCCGGGCACCACGATCGGGAGCAACGTTCAGATAGGCGCATTCAGCGTCATTGGGGCGGATGTTGAGATTGGCGCTGACACCTGGATCGGACCGCATGTGGTCATCAACGGCCCCACACGGATTGGCACGGGCAACAGAATTTACCAGTTTTGCTCGCTCGGGGATTCCCCGCAGCACACGGGCTATAAGGGGGAACCAACGCGGCTCGAGATTGGCGACCGCAATATCATCCGCGAGTATTGCACCATGAACCGCGGCACCGTCGCGGGGCACGGCGTGACGCGGGTGGGCGATGACAATTTCATCATGGCGTACTGCCACATCGCCCATGACTGCGTCGTCGGCAATCGCACGATATTCGCTAACGGCACGAGCCTGGCCGGGCATGTGGTGATCGAGGATTATGTTATCTTCGGCGGGTTTACCATGGTCCATCAATTCTGTCGCGTTGGTGCGCACGGCATGACGGGCATCAGCACCGTGACGTTCAAGGATATCCCGCCCTATCTGCTGGTCGCCGGCAATACCGCAGTGCCGCACGGCCTCAATATTCGTGGACTCAAACGCCGGCAATTCTCCGAGGCCTCGATCGAGGCCCTGCGGCGTGCCTACAAGATCCTGTACAAGTCCGAGCTCAAGCTTAAAGAAGCCATTGTGCAGCTTGAACCGATAGCACGGGAATGCCGCGAGGTCGGGCACTTTCTTGATTTCATCAAGCAGTCAGAACGCGGCGTCATCCGGTAACCCGTGACGGCAAAGCCCGCAGTCCGAATCGGTATGGTGGCGGGCGAGGCATCGGGCGATCTGCTCGGTGCCGGGCTGATGCGCGCCCTTAAAAAACGTTTGCCCGCCGTCTCGTTTGAAGGCATCGGCGGACCGCTCATGCAGGCCGAGGGTTGCCGCAGCCTGTACCCCATGGAGCAGTTGTCCATCATCGGGTTCGAATCGGTCGGAAAATATCCCGAGATCCTCGGCATGCGCCAGAAGCTGGCCGCGCATTTTCTGGTCAACCGGCCCGACGTCTTTATCGGCATCGATGTACCGGATTTTAATCTCGGTCTGGAGCAGAAGTTAAAATCGGCTTGTAACCTTACCGTGCATTACGTCAGCCCCACGGTATGGGCCTGGCGCAGCTACCGTATCCGGAAGATCCGCCGTGCGGTGGACCACATGCTGACGCTTTTTCCGTTTGAGGCCAAGTATTACCGCAAGCATCGTGTTCCGGTGACCTTTGTCGGCCATCCCCTGGCCGATCAAATCGCCGATAAGTGCGATGTGCGCGGAATGCGTCGCAAACTTAAAATTCCCCTGGAGGGAACGACGGTGGCGCTGCTTCCCGGCAGTCGCATGAGTGAACTGACACGCCATGCGGAACTGTTTGTGAAAACAGCCATCTGGCTGCATGAACGCAACAAGGATATTCAGTTTATCGCGCCGTTTGTGGATAAAGAAACAAAAGCCGTTTTTGACCATGCGCTTTATCGGCTTGGAGCGTGGTTTCTGCCGATCAAGACCGTGATCGGGAATTCGCGAGACGCAATGGCAGCGTCAGATGTCGTCCTGCTCGCCTCAGGAACCGCCACGTTGGAGGCGGCGCTTCTCAAAAAACCGATGGTGGTTACCTATAAGGTTTCTTGGATCTCTTTTCTGCTGATCAAGTTGTTCGTGCACGTCAAATTATTTGCTCTGCCAAATATCCTGGCCGGTCGCAAGCTGGTCCCGGAATTCATGCAGAGAGATGCGATACCCGAGAATCTTGGCGGTGCTGTCGAAGATTTTCTGGTGCACCCACAGAAAATAAAGTCTGTGCAGGCGGCGTTGGCCAGTATTCGCCGCTCATTGTGTTGTGAAGCTGATGTGCGCGCGGCGGAGGCGGTTTGCAAACTGCTGAAGGCTCACCCAGGAGATGAGCGAGGATGAGGGATTTAACCCAACCTGCGCAGTTCAGCACCGGTTTTAGGATATTCAGAAAACCACTTCTAATGAAATCGACAGGGGTGATGAAAGCAACATTCTCCCGAGAGTGACAATCCCACCAAATCTTTCCAAGGCGGTGTGCGTCGCAGCTTCCTGAGCGGTGAAGCCGCCGCGATAAGCGCCATTGTGACACCCTGTGTGGCTGAAAATCGCCAGGACAGTTCTTAGATTTATGCGCTCGAACTTTTACCAGCTTACGACATGGTGGCCCGGATTAAGGTCAGGGGCACTGGCAGAGCGACGTACTTGCGGGATTTACCGTGGGTAGCGCTTCAGACGTGTATACTCATTCCAGAACGCAGCCGTTGATCCTGACCTCCCTCTCGCAGGTTTTATGGTCGGGCTGCGGCAGAAATTTTGCTTCCTACTGATTTGGGAAGTTGTTGCAATGACGGAGGGCGATGCAGGGCTTGAACCTGCGACCCCTGCCGCGTGAATCAAATCATACCCACCCACGCTGGTTCCACTAGCTTAGTCCAACTCATTTTAGCCCATAACAGTAAGGGTTTATCGATATTGCCTCATATTTGGCTGGAGTAGGCTGGGATGAGCTGGAAAGGGGTGGAAAATGAGCACAGCGGGTTTACGATTGGCCAGAGCAGTCCCTGTCGGCTTAATTTACAGTTTTCGAGCAGGGCGTTCCGCCAGACCATAACGACACACCGTTCTACCAGCGCTTGGAGTTTTGGATTCGATTTTGGTGTTGACAGAGGGGACGTTGGAAGTGGAAAGTGTTCATTAAGCGGAAGGAATATCCGACCTTGGTAGCCATAAAAATGGCGCATGAAAAAAATCGCTAACAACAAAAAATGATTACTGGAAGGGGTTCCACAAAATATCAACATCAATTCAGCCAGTCTCAACAACCCACAAAAAAACAAATAGGAGAATGCCCCATGGACACGTTATCAATCCGGAAAACCCTGATTGCCTCAGTGTTGCGCTGACCCTCGTGGCCGCGAACGCGCAAGCTGCGCTGGTTACCAACGTGCTGGGCGCTAACACCTGGGACACCGACAGCGCCAATTTTACCTTTTTGGCGGCTACCGGCGGCAATATTGGTGAGGGCGCCAACGATGTGGTCATGCACTGGGATGGTAACGCCTATAACGCCAGCTCGGACTACACCGGCCCGGGCAGTACCGCGAAGGTCAACGTGACTGCGGGTGGGAGTCATATGCCTTTCTTCGGTCATAACTGGACAGCACATGACGTCCAGATGTTTGTGCCGGGCAGCTACTCGTTCGATGTTACGCTGGGCGGTGGCAATCCCGAGACGGGTACGCTGAGCGCGACCGTCAGCCCCGGCCAACTGGGCATGCACATGCTTTGGGATTGGAACGGCAACAACAACATTGACGTGTTCATTGTGTTTTCCCAGAACAGCATCTTCGGTTCCGGCCTCCTTTACAGCACACAGAAAAACTCCTTGGGACAACTGACGTGCGATGCTCGCTTTACAGGTATGATGGTTCCGGTTACGGCAGCGCCGGCATACCGACCAAGAACCAAGTGTGGATGCTCGCCTCAGTTGATGGCAATGGGGACGGTGTTATGGGTATCCCGATGGCGGCCAACGGACCGTTCACCGGTTTCAGTATTAACTTCAACGCCAACATGACCCCGACACCGAAAACGGTGCCAGTGCCGACGGCGGTGTGGCTGTTTGGTTCGGGATTGATGAGCCTGTTTGGTATCGCGAGACGGCGCAAGCAGTGACGCAGAATATTTTTTCGCAAATTAACTCTCTTTAGAGCGTTAGCTCAAGTTAGAAATGGAGGAAAAAAAATGAAATCGGGAATGAAGATGACAATCATCGCCTCAAGCATAGCCGTGGCCCTCACCACGGCGAATGCCCAGGCGACACTGGTGAATTCCGGATTTGTTGCCGTGAACCCTCCGGGCTGCGGGACCCCGGAAACGGGCCTCTGCTTGCCACTATCAACAGACAGCGCCAATTTCACCATGTTAAGTGGAGGTGTTTATGGACCTGGTTATATGATTGGCGGCACCAACGACGTGCACATGGTCTGGAATGGCTATGCCTACACGTCTAGCACGGACTACACCGGTCCGGGCACCGTCTCGGCAAACGTGACTATGTCCTCCACGACGCCATTCTTCGGCCACACGTGGACCGCGCATGATACCCAGATGTTCATGCCGGGTTCTTACTCGTTTAACGTCACGCTGGGTGGCGGTAACCCTGAGACAGGTTCCCTGAATGCCACCGTTCCGTCCGGCGATTTGGGTATGCATATGCTGTTCGACTGGAACGGCAATTACAACATTGATGTGTTTGTCGTTCTTGCGTCGAACAGCGTGTTTGGTTCCGGCATTGCCAACAGTAAAAACCCTGGTTGTGGCTCCTCTGTGTCCAATTGTCTGTATGACGGCCCGAATTATGGGAGCGCAGGCCAACCGGCTGGCAACAAGGTGTGGGGGCTTGCTTCGGTCGACGGCAATGGCGACGGTGTCATGGGTATCCCCATGGCGGCTAACGGCCCGTTCGCTAGCCTCAACGCCAACTTTAGTGCCTTTGCACCGGTTTCCATCCCGGCCGCCATATGGCTTTTCGGTTCGGGCCTGCTTGGTCTCGTTGGTGTCGGCCGACATCGCAGGAGATTAAGCTAGGTTAAAAATGACGCAGCTGTCAGAAAGTCCCGCCTAGGCGGGACTTTCCATATCTAAACACCACGAAACGTTCGCGCCTCGCCTCCTTAAGCCATTCGCTCTGAGGCGAAAAGATTTCATTTTTGAACCATTTACACAATCGCTGTAGCGCCCGAAAATAGCGACCTATTTAACTGATAATCCAAACAGGTTTTTGAAATTATGTAATTTCACCTAACTGAACTCGAGGCAGACCTCAAATTCCTTCACGGCTTTACCTATTGAATCGAAAGCGTCCAGAAAACTCGGAAATTTCTTCCGTCACGCATCACGAAGACCGGCGCACAATCGTTATTTCTCATGGATTCAGGGAAGTATGAGCGTGGGAGACGTCCTTCCCAATAAATGGATATTTCGCTAATTTCGAAAGTTGTACGTTGGCCATTTCCCTTGCTGATCGAACTTGAAGCACATGTTTATTTTTCCCGGTGGAATCCAGATGTTGCAGGTACTCCAGCAAATCCTGGTAGAATTTGGTATTCTCAGCAAGCACTTGTTTCTCCGCCATTTCGGTGAAATCAGCGACCTTTTTGGGGGAAAGCTTTGGGTCAAGATGAAAAATGATAAAGCTAAGCACCCGACGTAATGCATGCGGGGCAGTTTCCTGTGGGATAAGAAGATAACCGACGTCAGCAACTCCCGCATTACGATCAATAAAAAATTTAGGCAAAAATACACCAAGGCCAGCGATTTGCGGAGGCAGATTCTTGCTGCTCAACTGGCCAGTTGAGGTAAAAACCCTCATTACCCCGAGACCAGGAAAACTAATTTCCATCGGGATAGAACGAATAAAGAATGTATTGCGTTCTACATAGCCATAATTCAATAATAGGTCGTATGCGTCATAATGGCCGTAACGGACGAAACACTCTGTTGTTTCGGGATGTGGACAGAATTCTTTAATAGCCAATTGGTTTTGTTCATGCTGATTAACAAAATAGGCGTACGACGGTGCTACCGGATGGTGATTCAGGAGTTCAATGATGGGCATGAGCATTTGAGTTCGCTCTGCTGATGCAAGATTAAGCGTGAGCCCCGATGTCCTGGATTCTAAAAAACCCTTGATTAACAAGTGTTCACTTTGATCCTTCGCGTAAAGGTGATCTTCCAGCTTTGCATAGAATTGTGTGTTTCGGCCTGCGACGAGGTGTTTGAAAAGCTCGGGATCGTTTTCGCTGAGGCTCCAAAAGGTTGTTTCCTTTTGCGTAACGATTTTTCCGGACTGATTCCACAGTTCAAGCACAGCATCCAACAAATCCAAACGTCTCCCTGAGAGCTCAGAAGTGTGGGATTGAATACAGATATCATCACCGACCAGATTTAATTGGAATTGATCTGTCGGCAAGAGGCAAGAAGGCGGCATCTTGATAATCCAATTACTTTGTGCGCCATTGGCCTTGGCATGCACGGAGAAACCGCCACGTTCATAACGGATGATCAGCCGTTCGTCCAGCCACCCATCGTTCTTCTGTACCAAGGAGGCCAGTCTTCGGAGGCTGCGCTCTATCTCGACATGATCGCAGATAATCTGCACCATCGTTTTCTCCTATGGTAATTCCGGGGACATTATACGTAAATTGCCAGACAGTAGCGGTATCTCGTTAAACCGACGAAGCTGAGGAATGAGCTCCTACGATAAGGATTGTCAAAGAGCGTCGAGCGTCATAGTGTAGTTTGTACTTGTACGCGGTCCGTGATATGCAAATGTTCATCTCTCTCACTATGCACAATCATGTTGGCTGGAATAGGCTGGAAAATGGTGACGTTGAGCACAGAATGATCACAGTGACCACGTGGCTATGTTGTGCGAGTCCTATTCGTAGATTTCGCTCGTGCAGGGGGCTAGCAGCAGCAACTCTGAGCGCGTAAATCCCGAAACCTTCTTACCGGCACCATTGAACCGCTCCTGTCGGCCGATTTTACAGTTTGCGAGCAGGGCGCTCTGCTAGGTCATAACCGCACCGGTCTTCAAGCGCCTGGAGTCTTTTGGATGACCGCGATAGCCGCTTGGCATGACTTGCAAAGCTCCCATGGGTCGGTTACCGTTTTCGTGATAATCAGATAATCACCTGCGCCGTTGGCGCACGAAACCACAGTGGTTCCCTAACTCGGCGCCTCTATTTATATCCGTATTACCCAACCCATGGCGAATCCTGGTCGCAATCAACCCTGTCCTTGTGGATCGGGCAAAAAATTTAAACAGTGTTGTGGTGTTTTTGGTGGCCAACCGCATATCAATCAGCCCCGGACAGCACAACAGGAACCTGGCCCCAATGGGGGCAGATATAATGTTGGCCACGGTAGGCCAGGCCATCAGGCTGGGCCCCTGGAGGAAGCGCAGCAGGTATACCAGCTGGGCAATGCGCTGGCGGCGCAAGGCAAGACAGACCAGGCGGTGGTTCACTACGAACGCGCGCTGTCGCTCAACCCAGATCATGCCGAGGCCCATAACAACTTGGGCCTCGCGCTGGCGGCGCAAGGCCGGATAGACCAGGCGGTTTCCCATTACGAACGCGCGCTGTCGCTTAAGCCAGATGACGCCCAGACCCATTACAATCTAGGCAATGTGCATAGGGCGCAAGGCCGGATAGACCAGGCGGTTTCCCATTACGAACGCGCGCTGTCGCTTAACCCAGGTGACGCTGTCAACGCCAAGGCCCATAATAACCTGGGCCTCGCCTTGGCGGCACAAGGCAAGATGGATCAGGCGATTGCCCAATACGAACGCGCGCTGTCGCTTAACCGGGATTATGTCAAGGCCTATAACAATCTGGGCCTTGCGTATATGGCGCAAGGCAAGACAGATCAAGCGGTTATCCAATATGAACGCGCGCTGTCGCTTAATCCAGATGATTTCCTGGCCCATAACAACCTAGGCAATGCGTTCAGGGCGCAAGGCCGGATGGATCAGGCGATGACCCATTACGAACGCGCGCTGTCGCTCAACCCGGATTATGCCCTGGCCCATAACAACCTAGGCAGTGTGCTAGTGCTGCAAGGCCGGATAGACCAGGCGGTTGCCCACTACGAACGCGCGCTGTCGCTGTGGTCAGATAATATCGCGCCCCACCACGGTCTGTTGTTAGCTCTCAACTACGTCGACAGCAAAGATCCTGTGGCCGTATATAACGCTCACCTAGACTTCGCCAGACGGAGGGAAGCGCCGTTGTCCCCCTTGATTCGGGCACATACCAATGATTGTTCGACGTCGCGGCGTCTCCGAATCGGCTATGTGTCCTCCGACTTTAGAGAGCATTCCGTCAGCTATTTCTTCGAGCCGGTTTTGGCGCATCACGATCGCGACTGCTTTGAGATATTTTGTTACTCCAATCTGTTTCAAGAGGATAACGTAACCGAGCGGTTGAGATCGCGCGCCGATCACTGGCGCCACATCATCGGTTTGTCGGATGAACAGTGCGCCCAACAAATCCGGGACGATCAGATTGACATTCTGATCGACCTGAACGGACATACCGGGCATAACCGGCTGCTGGTTTTTGCCCGCAAGCCCGCCCCTATACAGGTCACCTGGCTGGGATACCCCAATACTACCGGGTTGTCGGCCATGGATTACCGCCTCACCGATGGCTTCGCCGACCCGGTCGGAATGACCGAGCACTTTCATTCCGAGCAACTGATACGATTGCCGGAGTGTTTTTCCTGCTATCGGCCGCCCCGAGAGGCACCGGAGGTGTCCGGGCTTCCGGCGTGGGAGAAGGGCTACGTGATGTTTGGTTCCTTCAACAACCTGGCCAAGATCACCCGGGAGGTGATGGCGGTCTGGGCAAAGATCCTGCAAGCCGTTCCTGGCTCGCGTCTGACCCTCAAGAATTCCGGTCTGGGTGGCAACAGCGCGCAACAAAAGGTGCGAGAGACGTTCACGGGATTGGGTGTGACGCCGGAGCGGTTGGAACTTCTCGGGAGCGACCCGTCCCAGAGAGCCCATCTGGAACGCTATCAACACATCGACATTGGTCTCGATCCCTTTCCCTACAACGGGGCGACCACCACCTGTGAGGCGCTGTGGATGGGGGTGCCGGTGGTGACTCTCGCGGGCCGGGCCCACGCGGGAAGGGTCGGGGTCAGTCAACTGAGCAACCTGGGACTGACCGAGTTTATTGGCCACACAACGGAAGAATACGCGGTAATATCGACGCGATTGGCAAGCGACTTGGAACGTTTAAGTCAACTACGAGTGGAACTGCGCTCACGCCTGGCGGCCTCACCCTTGACACAGGCACAGCGGTTCACGAATAACCTGGAGGACGCCTACCGTGCCATGTGGAAGGATTGGTGTCTTAAGAGTATTCCCCAGCACGTTGCTTCATAATTCGTAGGGGAACTGCCACTACGTGTGACTCCCGGCCAAACTCATTTCTTTTTGAACCTTGTGAATTGCACAATCTCAAAACCAGTAAATTAAGCATTTTGCATCTGGTAGTTTCGAGATGTGTTTTTGAATTATCCCCATTTAGCCGAATAAATCATCTCCAGAAGATTCTCCCACGCCCAACGACAAGACCTGACTTCGAATCGGATTCTGGCTCGCAGGTCTTAGGCCATTGGCTGGGTTGACGAATAAATCGGGAGGTATCTAAATCTGGTCGATGCGAACACGCTTCCGGACGAATGCAACAAAGGCAAGAAACATGGAGATGAAAATCCAGTCGCCATTACCCGCTGCTTGCGAGGGCATCGCCGCAATCGTGCATCCACCCGGTTGTGTCGTCGAGGCGGCTGGGAAGTCCAGCGCGACGGCCGAGATGCCCGTATGGGTAACGCTGCCATTCACGGTGAGGTCGTCATCGCCGCGCTTGCCGTCAACGAAGTGCAGCAGGATTTTGCCATTTACGAACTCGGCCCCCGTTTCGCCATCGAACGAGAAGTCATACCAATGCGGAGCCGGGTTGTCCGGCGTAGGACCGTAGCCGTAGTAATAGGTCGAGGGGGAGCCGTTGCCGTTGAGCAGGGTTACGATGCGACCGGTCTGGCCCACCATCCCGGTCATGGTGAAGGTGAGCATCCCGCCACTGTTGAACAGCATGGTTTTGTTCGTTGACTGGGGGAACGCCGCGAACCGCGATGCTGTGGTGGCCTGACTGATAGTGCTGGCGGAACTGAATGTCATGTCAAGATCGGCCGTGAATACCGATGTTGTTCCCGCCAGAGTTTTCGTTGCCGTGACATTGGGAATGCGGGTCACCAATACGAGATCAGTAGCCGGTTGTATGGGCCTTAGTGAGATGTCATTGATAAGAGGGAGATCGGTGAAATTCGGATTGAGTGACGTAGCGTTCCATGTCGCTAAGTTGGCAATAGCATCGACGACATTCATTCCGGCGATTACATGGCCAAAAACAGTAAATCCGCTGTTCTGGTTATCGAGGTTTGCGGAGTTGTCGGCCAAGTTGAAAAACCACTCGCTGGTCGCACTGTCTGGCAGGTTAGGTAACTTGGCCATCGCGATGGTGCCGCGAATATTTGATCGTGACGGGGAAAATTCGTTCTGAACCGGAGGGTCTTCTGGAATGTGGATGTAGACTGTTGTCCCAAATGGTCCATCCCCATAGACGTATCCACCACCTTGGATGATAAAGTTCGCACCAGTCAGAGTTTTAGCGCTACGGTGAATGAATCCGTTGGCGCTGTAGTTGCCGCGGCCGGCATAGCGGAGGAAGTTGGCCACGGTTTTCGGGGCCTGATCGTCATAAAGCTCGATGTCAATAACACCGAGAGCGGTTTCCATGCGTACGTTTGTTGCCTCCGCGAGGTGGGGAGATGAGAACATGCCAGCAAGAATGGTGCAGGTGGCGATTCGGAGATGCATCGGACCGTGTAGATAGCGACGATGGAACAAGACTGCTCTGGAAATTACCTGCGCGATATTCATACCCACCCTTCCGCCCCTTTAATATTGAGGGGCTTGTAGTACTAGGACCATTCTGACACAGTGCGACCGAATGGTCTAATCGGCCATTGCGGAGCATTCTGCTTGGACGTAAAACAGGCAAGAAGCCGGCGTTATACGGCCATTTCGTGGTTAGGCATGGTGCTTGTGGCAGTCGTTATTCACCATAGCTCGGTGAGTACGTGGTGACTAAACTTATGGCTAGTCTTAATTATTGATCTATGAAGCTTGTTGCCGGTGTCGATGAGGCAGGTCGCGGCCCGCTCGCTGGTCCGGTAATAGCCGCCGCGGTTATCCTGGATGCTAACCACACGATTGTCGGATTAGCTGATTCCAAGAAATTAAGCGCTGCCAGGCGGGAGGAGCTTGCCATACTGATCCGTGAGCATGCGCTTTGCTGGGCGTTGGGCAGGGCGGAAGTAGAAGAGATTGATCGCCTGAACATCCTGCAGGCCAGTTTGTTGGCCATGCAGCGGGCTGTTGCCTCGTTGCGGGCATATCCAGATCTAGCGTTGGTGGATGGAAACCAGCCCCCAGTGCTTCAGTGCCAGGTGCAGACGATTGTGCGTGGCGATGCCACGGTTCCCGCCATCTCTGCGGCCTCGATTCTTGCCAAGGTCGCGCGCGATGCTGAGATGGTAGCATTAGACAAGGATTTTCCAGGATATGGTCTATCACAACACAAGGGCTACCCGACCTCTGCCCACATAACAGCCCTTAAGGCCTTGGGTATCAGCCCTATTCATCGCAGAAGTTTTGCCCCTGTGAGACATCTTGTTGATTATAAAGAATAATTATTGATTCAGCGCTGAGCGTTCAAGCGCTTGTCAAGACTTTAGAATTAAATTCGCGTAAACTACTTACTCTCAAGTGAAGGGAACATGCACTGTTAGGCGAAGGCATTCGCATATAAATACTTGGTAATTCATCATTTCATAAGTTTAGGTGTGGCGGTGCAACATGTTCTCTATCCTGTCGAATTATTCTTGGCTGGCTTTGTCCTGTACCAACCCCTGTCAATTTCCGCTTTTTTTCTCTGAATTGAGCCGATAGAAATGTGGGTGCCGGTTTTGCTTCGCGCACCATTGGTTGCGCTATTTTCTTTACCTGGGTTGCTGATAATTCCGCGGTTATCCCATGCAGCCGAATGGTCTGCGGAGCCCTCAATACGTGTGGCAAGTGAATACGATGATAACATTCATTTGACGCCACAGCCGCATAACAGCGTTCATGGAATCACGACTGCGCCAAACCTGGATCTAGGTGTGAGTTCATATATTTGGCAGCTCAATGCCGGTGCCGAATATGAACGCAAGAATTATTCCGGAGAAAACGGCCTTGATACCAATAATCGGTATTTCAGGCTGGGGTCATCGTATAGAACGGAACGTAGTACGTGGCAGTTAAATGGCTCGCTGGCAAGTGCTTCAGTCCTGACCAGCGAAACGGTGTCAACCAACCAATATACCTATGGATACTTCTATTATTTTCCTGTCGTGAATAGCGTGCTGACACACAGAATGCAAGAATTCATTAACATCAATCCGTCGTGGCAATGGTCGATGGATGAACGGAAACAGCTGCTGCTGTCGTATCAATATTCCGATGTTTCCTATGTGGACGGTAGCAGCGTTGGGTTGACTGACAGCAGTAACCGTAGCGCTACGATAAAGTTCACGAACCAGGTTAATCCAGCCGATCAGGTATTTCTTTCAGGTAGCTATTCCCTTTTCCATGCTCCTCAAGTAGCACATGTGCCTGCAATGGACATTTTTACTTTTGTCTCAAATGCTGTTTACCCCATGGTGCTATCAAGTGAGTCCAGAAGCACCTCGTATCAGGTCGGAATCGCTCATGTTTTTTCAGAGAGCATGCATGGCAATCTGTCACTCGGTTCACGGCATACTGCTGCTGAACAGCTTAACCGGACATGCCCGTCGCCAAATTTCATGTATTTACCCCCTACAGGCACTCCATTATTTTATCCAGCCTTTGGGGAGCCCTGTCTCGCGCCATACGTGTATCAAACGGTATTCAGTACGCAGCCGAGCACTACTTTTAATGGGAGCCTGGAAGTACAGCACGAGAGTACCAACGCAAGTATTGCAGTGAGCCGCGATTTCAGTTCAAGTTCCGCAGGCGATCAGGTTCAGAATGACACGTTAAGCTTTGACATAAAGCGGTCAATTTCTTCCAGGTTAACGGGGGATATTTCAGGAAATATTTCTAAATACAGTTCCGAGACAGGGTCTGTTATCAACGCCAATTACAGATCAAATCAGATTCAGCCGAGTTTGACTTGGCAGTGGACAGAGGAGTTGAGCGTCAACGCGAACTATCGGTACACGGACCTGAAGCGTTCCTGGGAATCGAAATCCGTCTCGTCAAATTACGTATATTTTAGTTTGACGTATCAGTGGCCCAGGATATCATTTTCTCGTTGAAAATTAATATGTTATAACCTGTTTGGTATAGTTAAGCTAAGTTATCCACTCTCGATGCAATGACGATAAAGCGATTCTAGTTATGATGGAAGAAGACACCAAAGAGCTAAAAGATTACCTCGACGCATTCCGCCGGCGCCGGGCCTCAATTTTTCTGGTTGCCGGCGTATTATTTTTTGTCACCCTGGTAGGGGCGATGGTATGGCCGTCAACCTATCAGTCGAAGGCCACGATATTGATTGAGGGACAGGAAGTTCCCACGGAGCTGATTCGATCCACCATCACGAGTTTTGCAACACAGAGAATCGAGGTTATCAGTCAGCGAGTCATGTCTCGTCCTAATCTTATGCAGATTGTCGAAAAATATAATCTGTACCCAAGCAAGCGCGCACACGAGACAACCGAGGAAATTCACGAGCGCATGCGTAAAGATATCAAGCTGGATATGGTTACTGCTGAAGTCATGGATCCACGCAGCGGTCATCCTATGCCGACCACGATTGCTTTCTCCGTTGCCTATGAAGGTGAAATTCCCGAGACTACGCAGAAGGTGGCCAATGAGCTGGCCAGTCTTTATCTGAGCGAGAATCTCAAGAATCGTACTGAAAAATCGGCTGAAACTACAACGTTCTTGACCTCAGAAGCTGAAAAACTGGGCCAGCATATTTCTGAACTTGAGGCCAAGCTTGCTACTTTTAAGAGAAAGAATGCCGATACCATGCCTGAGCTGTCAGGTTATAATTTTCAGCTGATAGAACGCACTGAGAGAGACATTACAGAAAATGAAAGCCAATTGCGTGTGCTTCAAGAACGAAAGTTTCACCTGGAAGGTGAGTTGGCGCAGTTAAATCCAATGACCCCAATGCTTGGTGATAATGGGGACAGGGTGCTTGATCCAGAATCAAGGCTTAAAATGCTGCGGTCTGACTATTTAAGCGCCTTGTCGAGATATTCTCCCGACCATCCGGATGTGGTCCGGCTCAAGCGTGAAATCGATGGCCTAGAAAAAGAAACAGGATCCGTGGATTCATCCAGTGAAGAGGCAAAGGAACTGTCCAAGCAGCGCAGCGAGCTTGCTGCGGCGCGCCAGAAATATTCTGAAAATCATCCGGACGTGGTTCGTTTGACTAAATCTGTTGCGGATCTGGAACAGGCTCTGAAAAAACATCCAGCTCCGCCGGAGAAGCCGTTTGTTGAGGCGAAGCCGGAAAATCCAGCATATATAACCATTAAGTCGCAGCTTGAAGGAGTGAAGAGTGAAATTGCTGCTGTAATCGCAAAAAGCGCCGACCTCAAAGCCAAACAGGCTGACTTTGAAAAACGCCTTGCGCAGACACCTGAGGTCGAACGCGTCTATCTTGATATGAAGCGTGATTACGACAACTCAGTCAAGCGGTATCAGGAAACTAAATCAAAAGAGATGGAAGCAGAGATCGGACAACAACTCGAAAAGGAGCGCAAAGGTGAGCGTTTTTCACTGATCGAACCACCCGCACTCCCTGAGAAGCCGGTCCGACCCAACCGCCCAGCAATTGTTATCCTGGGTTTCATCCTGTCCATGGCGGGTGGTCTAGGATATGCATTTGTTGCAGAAAGCGTCGATAGCTCTGTGCGCAATGTGCGTAGTGTTACGGCCCTTCTCAGCGCACCGCCGCTGTCGGTAATCCCGTATATGAAAAACAGCGCGGATTTGGTGCAAGAAGAAAGGATAAAAAGAATAGCGATTGTAACCTTTGTGAGTGCTTTGGTTATAGCGGCACTATTGGTGCATCTGTTCTGGACGCCTCTTGATGTCCTGTGGTTTAAAGGCCTGCGCAAAGTGGATACCGTTATCGGTAACTGATCTCCGGAACAATGTGCTGAAAAATCCAAAACCCGACCATTAAGAAAAGTTAAGTATCTATGGAACGTATAAAACAAGCTCTTGAAAAGGCACGGCAAGAACGACAGAAGGGTGGTGACACACCAGCTGGGCGGCCAGTGGCACATGGGTCGTTGGGCAGGGGGAAGGTATCAGAGCCCCCCACGTACAGCCAGACGCGGACCATCGATGTCGCCAAGGATTTTCTGCGGGAGAAAAGAGTTATTTCGGGGCTGGAGCAGAATGCCTTCACGGATGCCTACAAAATCCTGCGCACGCAGGTGCAACAGCGTTTACGGGAAAATGGGTGGAACTCCCTGGCGGTCACCAGTCCCGGCGAGAATGAAGGCAGGACACTGACGGCCATCAATCTCGCCATCAGTCTCGCCATGGAGGTGGACTATACAGTATTGCTGGTCGACGCTGATTTGCGCCACCCCAGTGTCCATGCCTATTTTGGCCTCGAGACAGAATATGGTTTGAGCGATTATCTGACTTCAGATAAACCGTTGTCAGAATTGCTTATTCACCCGGCAGGTATCCCTGGTTTTGTGATACTCCCTGGTGGCAAACCACTCATGAATTCCTCCGAGATGTTGAGTTCGCCGAAAATGGTGCGCCTCGTCGAAGAACTCAAGGCACGTTATCCCTCGCGTATCGTTTTGTTTGATTTGCCGCCATTGCTGAGTGCCGCCGATGCGCTGGCATTTTCGCCTTATGTGGATGCGGCGCTACTGGTTCTCGAAGAGAGTAAGACCCAGGCGCAGGATGCGCAGCATGCTATCGGGCTGTTGCAGGGGACCACCTTAATCGGGACCGTGCTGAACAAATCCTGGACAAACATGCCGGGCGAACAGGATGACGCAGCAAAATCCTTTGCCTGGTTCGAACGGTTGCTGGACCGCGTGCGGCTATACCGCCAACCACTGATAGATTGGTTCAGTCGTTTACGCAGGAAGAAATCCTAGTCATGTACGAGAAATTTTATGGACTCCGGGGAAAGCCGTTTTCCCTTCTGCCCGACCCGGAATTTCTTTACCTCAGCGATAAGCACCGCATGGCGCTGACGCTGCTGGAGTACGGGCTGTGGAATCAGGCCAGTTTCAGCGTGATTACCGGTGAGATAGGGGCTGGCAAAACCACGCTGATCCGGCACCTGCTTAACCAGTTTGACAGTGACCTTGTGGTAGGGCTGATTTCCAACACCCACCCTTCTTTTGGGGAATTGCTGGAATGGATATTACTGGCCTTCAATATTGACTACAGCGGGAAAGACAAAGTCGGCATGTATAAAGCCTTTGTCGATTTTCTGATTCGTGAATATGCCGCCAATCGGCGGACGCTACTCATTATCGATGAGGCGCAAAACATGAGCCACCAGGCTCTGGAAGAGCTGCGCATGCTGTCCAACGTCAATGCGGAGAAGGATCAGGTGTTGCAGGTCATCCTGGTGGGACAACCCGGCTTACGCGAGCATTTGCGCGACCCAAGCCTGGAGCAGTTCGCCCAGCGCATCGCCGTGGATTACCATCTGGGAACGCTGGGCCCTGAAGAAACCCGCAATTATATCCACCATCGCATTGAGGTGGCCGGCGGTGACCCCGGCCTGTTCACGGACGACGCCTGTGAGGCGATTTTTCAGCACAGCGGTGGTACACCGCGTCTGATAAATATTCTATGCGATACCACCATGGTATACGGTTATGCAGAACAGAGTGCGCGCATCGATGCACGCTTGGTTAATGATGTGGCGCGTGATAAACAAACAGGAAGCATATTGCCTCTGCGGCAGGCACAGGCAGGTAGTCAGAGTGATGATAGTGGCGGCGGAAGCAAGGCGGCATCTCTGCGCAAAGGTAAAAAAAAACTCCGCATACTGGTAGCCTCTGATTCTGAATCCCAGCGTACCTACCTTAAAATGGTCCTGGAACGGAGCGGCATGCAGGTGGTCTCGGCTGTTCCGCTCACTGAACAACTCCTGGACCGAGTGGACCAGGACGGTGTTGACGTGGTGTTGGTGGATCTGGACGAGCACATCGAACGTGAGCCGGGTTACTTGGATAATTTGCTCGATCACCTGCGCGAGCAATGCCGGTTACCCGTGCTGTTTAATGACAGTTCTGCAGCAGCCCCCAACGTCACCATTGGTGATCTTGGGAAGAAGCTGACTATTAAGCTGACTTCACTGATGGGTCGCGGGTAGTCTTGCCTTTCGTCGTATTTTGGCGAGAATTCCAAGCGTGAAACAACAGAGTTCATCAACGGGCAGGCGGACCATTCTTGTGGTCGGCGGGGCCGGTTATATCGGCTCACATATGGCGCAGGATCTGCTCCGTGCCGGTTATGAGGTGGTGGTCCTGGACAACCTCTGCCGGGGGCATCGTGAACTGGTGCCGGGTGGCACCTTCATTGAAGGTGACTTAGGCGATTCGGTTTTATTGGATCAGATCTTCTCGCGCCACTCCATTACCGCTGTCATGCATTTCGCGGCATTTTCCCTCGTCGGCGAATCGGTTGAAAAGCCTCTTATCTATTATCGCAACAACGTTTCGCGGACTATCGAGTTGCTCGATGCCATGATTCGGCATCGTGTTAACTATTTCATCTTTTCTTCCACAGCCGCCGTCTATGGAGAGCCTGTTAAAGTGCCGATCTCGGAAGATCATCCTCACGTCCCTACCAACCCTTACGGTGCGACCAAGCTCGCCGTGGAGCGTTTGTTGGTGGACTGCGCGCAAGGTAGCGATCTTAAATATATTGCTCTGCGTTATTTTAATGCCGCAGGCGCAGATGCCTCTGGGAAACTAGGCGAGCGACATGAGCCGGAAACGCACCTTATCCCTTTGGTTCTCCAGGTCGCGACAGGGGAGAGGGAGATCATTCGGATCTTTGGCACGGATTATCCGACACCCGATGGCACCTGTATCCGCGACTATGTTCACGTCAGCGATCTTACCCATGCGCATTTGCTGGCCTTGGAGTCGTTGCTGAGAGGTGGTGATAGTGCTGCCTACAATCTTGGGAGCAGTAAGGGGCATTCTGTGCGCAATGTTATCGAGATTGCACGTCGTGTGACGGGGCATACCATTCCTGAAACAGTTTCAGGTCGGCGTGCAGGAGATCCGGCGGTACTGATTGCCGATTCAGAAAAAATTCGCCGGGAACTCGGCTGGAAACCACGTTATGAAGATCTGGAAACTATCATTGAGACGGCTTGGAACTGGCACAAGCAGGAACCAGGCCGCAAGGCTACATCACGTCGAGAAGTCGATTCAACAACCTCCCCACCCTAATCTTTGTCACCGTATAAGGGGGCCCATTCTTTCCTCCTTCCTGAGTTGCGGAAAGGCCAGGGTGAGAGGGTATCCAGGGAAAAGGGGAAAACAAAACCCCTCATGCACAAATGCATGAGGGGTTTTTAAGTAACTAAGTTGTCTGGGTTAGATAAACAGGCAGACGTCAGATTTTGCTGCTACCGGCAGGAAGTAGGTGGCGCCGACGTAATCCTTCACTTCGGGAATGAAATCGTCTTTTGAGAAGCCAAATACGTCAACCGTCATTTGGCAGGCGACCATTTTGACGCCAGCTTCAAGGCAAAGATCGCGCAGTTCGCCAACGGTAGCCACACCTTTGTTCTTGAAAGTTTTCTTCATCAGGACAGTGGCGACTTTCTCGAATCCGGGGATGCCGGCCATGACCAGATTCGGCATGGGCCAGACGAAGCTCTGGAACCATTTCGGGCCGAACGGCATTTTCATCGGCATAGCCGGGTTACCCAGCGGGCTGATTTCGGCATCGATGTCCTTTTTCAGGAGCAGCAGACCATAGAACGTGAAGAAGACGGACACATCCCATCCGAGGGCAGAGCCGGTGGAGGCGAGAATGAACGGGGGATAGGCCCAATCCAATGTGCCCTTGGTGGCAATAATCGCCATGCTGGGTGTTTTCTTGGCCTCGATTTCTTCCAGCTTTTTAGGCAGAACCTTGTCGAGATACTTGCTGATCTGCTGCTCGATGTTTGTTTCCTGCGTCGTGGTTGACATTTACCTTCCTCCGGTACGTTTAAGTTGAGCGTGGGATTACGTCGTATATACGTCTGTGCGTTTCTTTACTCACGCCCTACATTTCGAACGTGTGCGCTACCCACTGGGTTGTTTAGTGCTATCTCTTTGACTGCCAACAATATTATTTGAAGCTTTAGGACTGACAGAAATGCTAATATGCTCAGCTAGATGGCATTAGTCAAGCGGATGGACCTATAAAATTCTTCAGGATAAACAGCTGTTAGACCGAGGTTCGGTTTTACATTCGAAATACTTCATATCTTATTGAATTAATATATAAAGTGTTTGTAAATTAATTAATGACGAGCTGTTACGCCAGAAAATATCTTGCGGTCTTCATGTTGTTGAATGCTTTCGCAACAAAGGCGGTGGCAGATGATGTTTATCATGCAAAGAGCCTTGGATCCGAGGATCTGGCAGTCATTGTCAATGATGCGGATCCCCTCAGTGTTAAGATTGCCAAATATTACCAGATCCAGCGCCGGATCCCGGAAGCCAACATGGTTCATGTGCGATTCAATACCCGTTCGGTGTCCCTGACCCGACTCGAATTCGAGAAGATCAAAGCCGTCGTGGACCACGCCACGCCTGCCCGGGTTCAAGCCTATGCCTTGGCTTGGACCAAACCATACCGTGTGGATTGCATGTCGATCACTACCGCGTTTGCGACTGGTTTCGATCCCGCATTCTGTTCACAACCCTGCAGCCCCACAAAACCGAGTCCTTACTTCAATTCGAGCAGCCGTCAGCCGTATGACGATTTCAAGCTGCGCCCTGCCATGATGCTGGCTGGTCTGAACTTTGAGCAAGTGAAAAGACTTGTGGATCGGGGTGTCGCATCCGATGGTACATTTCCCCGTGGAACCGGTTACCTGGTCAGCACATCCGATCAGGCGCGAAATGTCCGGGCCGGTGGTTATCCTGAGATTGTCCAAAGATATTTGGGAAGCCAGTTAGATCTTCGGCTTGTCCGGGCTGATTATGTTAAGGGGAAAAAAAATGTCCTGTTCTATTTTACCGGCGTCAAAAATGTTGAGGCACTGAAGACAATCCGTTTCGTCCCCGGCGCCATTGCTGATCATCTTACTTCCGCCGGCGGTGACCTACTTGGTAACAGTGACCAGATGAGCAGTTTGCGCTGGACAGAAGCCGGAGCCACTGCAAGCTATGGGGCGGTGGCAGAGCCCTGCAACTACCCCCAAAAATTTCCCTATCCAGGCGTTGTCATCAGCCAATATCTGACTGGTGAAACATTGATTGAGGCGTATTGGAAAAGCGTGGCATGGCCTGGCGAAGGGGTTTTCATCGGTGAGCCGTTGGCGGCCCCCTTTGCTGCCAGACCTGTGCTGAGTCCAGAGAGTTCAATTCAATGAGTCATCCTATCCAGCCGTATGGTGGAAACCTGCAACAGTTGATCGCGGGCGAGGCGCGGGCTGGCTCGCTGAAGCAGGAGGCACACAAATTCCTTTCGATCACACTCAGCCAGCGTCAGCTCTGCGACTTGGAGCTGCTCATGAATGGCGCTTTCTCGCCGTTGCGCGGGTTTATGACCCGGGATACATATGAGGGCGTGCTGCAGGACATGCGCTTGCCCGATGGCCTGCTCTGGCCAATACCTGTAATTCTTGATGTGCCCGATGCGGTTGCCGAGAAATTGGAGGTTGGAGGGTATCTTGGGCTGAACGATCAGGAGGGTTTCATGCTTGCGGTTCTACGCGTCGCGGATAAATGGAAGCCCGACAAGAAGCGCGAAGCAGAGCTTGTTTATGGAACCACCTCTCGTAATCACCCCGGCGTACGGTATTTGCATGAACAGACGCACGATACATATATAGGAGGGGAGATAGAAGGTACCCAGCTTCCGACGCACTATGATTTTGAGACGTTGCGTGATACGCCGGAAGAGCTGCGCCACCTGTTCGAAAAGCATGGCTGGTCGCGCGTGGTGGCATTCAATACCAGCAAGCCCATGCACCGCCTGCATCGTGATATCACGTTGTGCGCCGCCAAAGAGGTGCAAGCGAACATTCTGCTGCATCCGGCCGTCGGCATGACCAAGCCCGGTGATCTGCATTACTACGCCCGGGTACATTGTTATCAAGCTATCAAGCGTCATTACCCGCATAACCTTGCGATGTTGTCGCTGCTTCCTATGGCTGTGCGCATGGCAGGTCCGCGCGAGGCGCTACTCAACGCGATTGTCCGTCAGAATTATGGTTGCTCGCATTTTATCGTCGGCCCGGAACATGCCGCGCCGCCGGATATCCGTTTGGGGGGACAGCGTTTTTACCCCAGCTATGCTGCGCAGGAGTTAGTGGCGCGGCATCAGGGCGAGCTGGCTATCCGCATGATCCCCATCAAGGAAATGCAATACGTGTCCGAGGACGACCAGTACTTGCCCGTCGAGAAAATTGAACAGGAAGGAAAAAGGGGTGTCCTGTTTACGGAGAAAGAACTGTACAGCCATCTGGCGCACAACCAGGAAATCCCGGCGTGGTTTTCCTTTCCCGATGTCATCGCCGAGCTTCGCAAGATATGTCCGCCTCGCAGCCAGCAGGGGATTACTTTGTTTTTCACCGGCTTGTCGGGTTCGGGAAAATCCACCTTGGCGAAGATACTCTATGCCAGGTTCATCGAGGCGGGCGGCAGGCCGGTCACGCTCCTGGACGGTGATGTGGTGCGCAGGAACCTGTCCAGCGAGCTTGGGTTTTCAAGGGAGCATCGCGATCTTAATGTTCGGCGCATCGGTTTTGTCGCCGGTGAAATCACCAAGAATGGCGGTGTGGCGATTTGCGCGCCCATTGCGCCTTACGCTGCCACCCGCCGCGCGGTGCGCGATCTTATCGAGCAGCACGGCGCTTTTATCGAGATTCATGTGGCGACGTCGCTTGAAGTCTGTGAGAGCCGCGATCGAAAAGGCCTCTACGCCAAAGCGCGCAAGGGATTGATACCAGAATTCACCGGTATCAGCGACCCCTACGAGGTGCCGGAAAAGCCGGAAATTCGCATCGATACAACCGACCTTACTCCCGCACACGCCGCGCAGGAGATCGTCTTGTATTTATTGCGCGAAGGTTATCTCGAATCGGGCGATTAAGCGTAAAAAATAATTGATGGTGTTTAGAACGGTTTCTGAAAGAAGGGGAAAACATGAACGTAGTAGCTGTAGTTGGGTTGGGGTATGTGGGTCTGCCACTGGCTGTGGAGTTTGGCAAGAAATTCGAGACCATTGGTTTCGATCTGTCCGCGCACAAGGTGCAGAGTTACCGTGGGTTCTGTGACCCGACCGGGGAAGTGTCGAGCGCGGACCTGCGCGCGGCCACCAGACTAACCGTCACTACCGATCCTTCACTGCTGGCCAAGGCCGATTACATCGTGGTGGCTGTGCCCACCCCGGTGGATGAGGCGCACCAGCCGGATTTTTCCCCCCTGGTTGGTTCCAGCACCAGCGTTGGCCGCTACATGAAGAAGGGCGCCATCGTCGTCTACGAATCCACGGTCTACCCAGGCGCCACCGAAGAAATATGCGTCCCCATCCTGGAAAAAGAATCCGGCCTCAAATGGAAGCAAGACTTCCACGTAGGTTACTCTCCCGAGCGCATCAACCCCGGCGACAAGGACCGTACCCTGACCAAGATCGTCAAAGTCGTGTCAGGTGATGACGCCGATACCTCCGAGAAAGTCGCCAAACTGTACGAATCCGTCATCACTGCCGGCGTACACCGCGCTTCCAGCATCAAGGTCGCGGAAGCCGCCAAAGTGATTGAAAACACCCAGCGTGACCTGAACATCGCTCTGATGAACGAGCTCGCTATTATCTTCGACAGAATCGGCATCGACACCCTCGAGGTCTTGCAGGCTGCCGGCACTAAATGGAACTTTCTGCCATTCAGGCCGGGTCTCGTGGGTGGTCACTGCATCGGTGTGGATCCTTACTACCTGACCCACAAGGCCGACAAGCTTGGCTACCACCCACAGGTGATTCTGGCCGGTCGGCGCATCAACGACGGCATGGGAAAATTCATCGCCGAGCAGACCGTCAAGCACATGATCCAGGGCGGCAGTCCGGTTAAAAGTGCCAAGGTCATCGTGCTGGGCCTCACTTTCAAGGAAAACTGCCCCGACCTGCGCAACTCCAAAGTGATCGATATCATCAACGAGCTCAAGACCTACGGCATCGACGTCATCGTGCACGAGCCGGTGGGCGACGCCAAGGAGGCTGAACACGAGTATGGTGTCAGCCTCACCGCCTGGGACAAGCTGCCACAGTCCGATGCCATCGTGGCCGCGGTGGCGCATAAGGAATTTTTGGCACGCCCGTTGTCCGATTATCTTGGTAAATTGAAGAGGGGTGGCGCCTTCATCGATGTTAAATCCGCCTATGATGACAAGGCGTTGAAGGCTGCCGGCATGACTGTCTGGCGCCTGTGAGAAACCCATGAGCCAATACGACGAACTAAGAAATACACTCAAGGCCAAACCCTCCACCTGGCTGGTCACAGGTATAGCCGGCTTCATCGGCTCCAATCTGCTGGAAACGCTGCTCCAGCTCGACCAGAAGGTGGTTGGCCTGGACAACTATTCCACCGGCCATAAGCGCAACCTTGAGCTGGTGAAGGGCGCGGTAAGCCCCGCGCAGTGGCGGAACTTCCGCATGGTCGAAGGCGATATCCGCAATCTGGAGGATTGTCGTTCCGCCTGCGCCGGTACCGACTATGTGCTGCACCAGGCCGCGTTGGGTAGCGTACCGCGCTCCATTGAAGACCCGATTCGCACCAACCAATCCAATATCGATGGTTTCCTTAACATGCTGCTGGCCGCGCGCGATGCCAAGGTGAAGCGCTTCGTCTACGCCGCCTCCAGCTCCACCTACGGCGACCACCCGGCACTGCCCAAGGTCGAGCCAAACATCGGCAACCCACTTTCACCCTATGCCGTGACCAAATACGTGAACGAACTCTATGCTGGCGTATTTGCCCGTACTTACGGCTTCAAAACCATCGGCCTGCGCTACTTCAACATCTTCGGTCGGCGCCAGGATCCGGCAGGGGCCTATGCGGCGGTGATTCCCAAGTGGGTTGCCAGCATGATCAAGAACGAACCCGTATACGTGAACGGCGACGGCGAAACCAGCCGCGACTTCTGTTATATCGACAATACGGTGCAAGCCAATTTGCTGGCAGCCACTACCGACAATCCGGAAGCGGTGGATCAGGTCTACAACGTGGCGGTCAGCGACCGTACGGCTCTCAACCAATTGTTTGAGATGATTCGTATCCTGCTCGAACCGAATTTCCCGCATCTCAAAGACTTCAAGCCGACCTACCGTGATTTTCGTGCGGGCGATGTGCGGCATTCGCTGGCGGACATCAGCAAAGCGAAAAACCTGCTGGGCTATGCCCCGACACATCGCATCGATGAGGGGCTGAAGGAAGCCATGGACTGGTATGTCAGGGATATAGCCGGTGATAATCGGTATTCTGGCTGATGCGTGTAACTGTTTATAATAAACTGGTATGCAGCCGGACAGCCAGCAACGGCTTCCGGCGCAATTGGCAACAGCCCAGTGTTAAATTTAGGACAAGCATTTTCTTGTATATAGCAGTTCGCGGAACCTATTTCTCATGATGTCCCTGAGGGATTTTTATCTTAGACCAAGAAGGAATTAGCACCGATGAATCCGAATCATTTGAAATATTTGGTTTGCCCAAAAACGAAACAACCTTTGGAGATTAAATTCTCCTCTGTTGTGGAGAATAAACGTATAAAAGAAGGCATGCTGATTGAGCCAACCTCGCGACATGAATACCCGATTGTAAATTTTATCCCTCGCTTTGTAGCACAAGACAATTATGCCAAGAATTTTGGTATCGAATGGAATATTCATGACTTGACGCAATACGACGAATTCTCAGGCTTTTCAGTCTCAAAAGATCGTTTCGAGAAGGAAACAAAATGGGGAAAGGATTTGCGGGGCGAGACTATACTCGAGGTTGGAAGCGGTTCGGGACGATTCACAAAATATGCACTCGCAACTGGAGCATTCGTCGTTTCATTAGATTATTCCGAAGCAGTGGAAGCGAATTACAGGTCAAATGGGAAACATGAGAATTTATTACTTGTCCAAGCGAGCGTTTATGAGATGCCATTCCGAAAAAATTATTTTGACAGGGCATTCTGTTTTGGTGTACTGCAGCATACGCCAGACCCCGAAAAGTCATTTTTTTCCATTATCGAGCACTTGAAACCAAACGGAAGGATTGCATCCGATACCTATGTGAAAGACATCCGACATTGGTTGTTGCAAACCAAATATTGGGTAAGACCATTTCTTAAGAAAGACGACCCTAAGAAACTTTACGAAGCAACAAAAAAATACGTCGATATTCTGTGGCCATTGGCAAGAATCGTAAGAAAGATTCCCAAGATTGGTTATGCCATTAATTGGCGGTTACTTGTGGCTGATTACTCCAAGGCACTTCCCAACGCCGATGATAGGACACTGAAGGAATGGGCCTATCTCGACACTTTTGACATGCTTTCGCCCATGTACGATAAGCCAAAAACCTTGAAGACATTCAAGCGTTGGCATGAAGCAGCGGGACTGACAGATATTGAAGTGCACTATGGCTACAATGGTATAGAAGGAAGGGGCAGAAAATCCATTAAGTAGTCGAGCAATATAAGTGGCATAAATTCGGGTAGTGGGTTTTCGTGGCCCCATTAGGCACGTGTGACCGAAGACGTGTGAGGTTCGGATGCCATGATGCGCACCTCATTCCGGAGGATTATGGAGGCACCACTGTGCTAGGGACGCCGTCCTTTGGAACTAGTCGGTTTCAGATCGTAACAACGCCGCATGACCGTAGCGGCGAGCATCCCACAGCAAACCCCGGAAAGGTCAATCAGTACGTCACTCAATCTGCCGTCTCGGCCGGATGTAAGGACCTGCATGGATTCGGTCGCCAGCGCAAACAGACCGATAATCCCGACCTGTACCCAGATCGGTGTCCCATATGATCGCCGGGAGATGAGTAGATATCCCATTAGGGCGAACAGCAGGAAGTGGGCGAGCTTGTATATATTCAGTTCAGTCGGGAGCAACTCGAAGCTGAAGGGGACCGAGTCCTGAAGGAGGTCGGCCCTGAACGGCCCTGGTGCTTCTGAGGTAGGTAGCAACCAGGATGGCGTTATGCCGTATTTCACGCTTGCCGGCATGAGAACGCCTACGAGAATTATGCTGCTTGTGACCAGCATCCCAATTCGCCCCATCCCACGACGCGCCGTGCGCAGTAATGGCCAGACAATCCACAATCCTACGATGAACCAGGCCAGCATGAGCGCATGCCGCCATTTTTGATAGAAGGGATTTTCGATGGCGGATCTGAGTGAGACCGACCGTACCTCCAATGTTCCGCTCGCATTCAGCAACTGGACGACAACGGATACTGATGTGTTTTCTTCTGGCACACGAAAGATATGTTCAAACCTTTCCCAAGAGGTAGTTCCGTGCAGCAGTGCAAGCGTGTGGGGGACGTCGTATCGCGGTTGATTGTCCGCAGTCAGAGGAAAGATTACCACACGTGCTGTTTCCCAGGGTTTCCCGCCTGGGACGACGTCGAGCGCGCGCGCTTCGCACGACAGGAACAACAGACGTTGCCCGGAGGGAACGACCACCGTTTGTGCAGCCGACACAGAAGCATGGTTGTTCTTGCCCGTATTCGAGAGCGTCGCAACTCCATCATGCACTGAAATGGAGCCTTGCTTCAGTACTTGCCAAGCCAGAAAGTTGTCGTGAAACAAGGGATTCTGAAGCAGATTTTTGCCGATGATTTCGTACTGACTATATCCGACCGAGAAAACGGCTGTTCCCAGACTCAGTAATACAAGCGAAACGATCCGGAAGCGCATGCCTACGCCTCTATCGACAGATCAGGGAAATTGATGTAAGTATGTCTCACGCTCTGAGATTGTTGCCAGCGTGAGCCGGGCCCGATATGCGCGCCAGGACACACCATCATCTCTTGTACCTTTGGTCACGCGGCGGCATATTTTCCCTCGACGATCCGGATCGCTCTGCGGGCAGGCATGAAGTAACGGTGTCCGCCCGCACCCTATACCTGCAACCCGCGTGGCTGCCAGGGGTTACACACCATCGCTTCGCTCTGCCTGGCGCACAGCGGATGACGTTACCGCCTCCAGAAATTTTTTCATTGGGTAAGAAAACCTGCGCTCTATCAGACGATTTATTGCATAGGAAGCGCTTAGAACAAAAATTACCCCAACACCGAGCATTAAATATTTGTTGGCTTCGCTTCCAAAGTAATTAAATATCATAAAACCGATATTTTGATGAATAAGATAGAGTGGGTAAGTTAAAAGTCCGACGGAGAGCAGTCGCTTGCTGTTTAGGAATCTCGTCTTATCTGCTGCCACCAATGCGAACACAATGTAGAATAACGTAACAAGCCCAAGAACGATGTAGGGTGAAAATTCAGTATGCCAAGATTTTTCTTGAACGGACATGTGCAAATAGGCGTATTTCATCGAAAGTACATAGGAACCAACAAGGAGCAGTATTCTTGGGACAGAAAAACCTTCTTTTCTGATCATAAAGAAGGTCGCGCCAGCAATAAAGTACGAAGCGTAGTCCGGAAAAAAAAGAAATCTGCCGTAACCTGAAATATTCACAAAACCAGACAGCAAAGACACTATAAGCCATGCTGACAAAAATAACTGAATTCTACTCAAGCCATTAAATACCAGCAGAATCATTATCAGAAAATAGAATTTAAGTTCTATGAGCAGGGTCCAGTAAACACCGTCAACAGGTTTGATGCCAAAGTAACCACTAACCATGGTGAGATTTAAAAGATACTGACCCAACTCAATGCTATACCTGTCACCACCAATCAGGCAGGTTACTAATGCTGTGAGCGTGACACTGGCCCAGAATGCCGGATAAAGTCTGGTTATCCGTGAAATGGCAAATCCAGCAACAGTTGTATTTATTGCTGTCATGAGAATGACAAACCCGCTAATAATAAAAAACAGGTCGACTCCAAGATAGCCATACTTGAACACGTTGCCCATGGAGGGGAATGAGAGTATCGATAGATTATCTGCCGCGAAGCCGCGAAACGTGTAATGAAAGAGAACCACGCTCATTGCAGCTAGAAAACGAAAAAGATCCAGCTCGTAGAATCTAGTCTTTGTTGTCACGCGGTCTGATCCTCAACTTCTCACAACAGCTTATCATCGACACATCTGAACAGTAAGGTAGTTCCCGGTGTTACTGAGAGATCGGTGGGGTTTTCCCCGTACAACAAGTCGCAGGTGGATTTCGATCTTCCATCATGGGAAAGAAATTGACGCAATGCAAAGAATACCATGGATTGAGCCATGCGCGTTGGGCCAGCGTGTGCTGTCCTTCAAGCTTGTGCGACGGGATTCCAGCCGACTTGGTGAGGCTGTGCGCGCGGTTACACAGGCCAGCGCTGCTGATGTGGATGTAGCGCTTATTCACTTTGAGTCATCGTCAGCCAGGGCTATGCATGCAGAAAGTGGGATAGTGATACCCAAAAGAGGGTGGTGATTATCGCCATCAGCAGTGCGACAGCCAAGCTACCCGCGAACAGGACAAGAGATGCGATATCTGATTTCATTGCTTTGTGGGGCAATCATAGGGATTAGGGCAGCAGGAAATTACATTTATATCTATATCATCGCATCAGTTACCAACGTCAACGGCGGTCAACTCCCATGGATTCGGTCAAAATGACCGTTTGACACACTCTGCCGCAGGAAAATAGATGTGCCTGTATGGCCCGGGTCAATTATAATTAGCGAATGGGGACGGACTCTAAGACCATCCCGACCGTTAGGACAAGACGTGGATCCTCGATCAATATCTGAAACGCTGACCGCAAACCCTTTTGTGGCCGCTGCTATTCTCGCGGTCTGCGGTATCATCTTTCTATTGGCGTTGAAGGATCGCCGATATGTACTGTTTGCCTATCTGTTCTTTCTGCCCATGGCGCACATGCCCATCTTCGCCGGACGGCTCGTTGGTATTCCAGGTGTGAGCGTTCAAAACCTATTGATGGGCCTTGGCCTGTATGCGATTTTTCTGACGCGGTCGCGCAAGACCCGGATGGACCAAAGCCTTCGCCGGGTATTGATTTTGTATTGGATCGTAGTTGTCGCGGTGGTCTTGCACGGTATGTTTTACGTGGATGAACTGACACGGTTTCATATTTTTGAAAATTATGGTATTTACGATTTCCTGCGCAACTACCTTTTCATACCGACTCTTGCCTGGCTCTCTTTTGTGATCTCGTATCGTTACGCTGCCGCTGGACCCGGTCGTGCCTCCGAGTATCTTCGCTATGTCGGAATCGCGACAATTGGATATGCCATTCTGGTACTTGCAAGCGTGGCCTATTACTTTGTGAGAATCAGAGACTACAACATGGTCCGTGACTTGGTGTTCTTTTTTTTAGGCTCTCACTCAAACGAGTATTCCTTTGCCTTTGTCATGGTTGCGCCCATTCTCCTTGCGGGCGCCATGTCCAAATGGGTCGTGCCGTGGAGCGATCGCATCCTTTTTTGGCTGGCACTTGCCGGTGCGGGGGCGGCCGTACTGTTCTCTTACTCCCGGTCGGGGTACATCGGCTTGGCACTCACGGCGTTTGGTTTTGCCATACTGGTGAAACGATCTCTTTTATTGTTGCTGGTTCCAGCCGTGGTTGGACTGGTGCTATTTAGCCCCGCGTCGGTCACTGATCGCGTGCAGTATGGATTCGATTCCACTGGTGAATCTACCAACTCGGAGGATTCGCTAAATTGGAACCGTATCTCTGCAGGAAGGCTTGGAATGGCAGATGCGGCGTTCGGGATAATTACACGTGATGTCGGTCATATACTCTTTGGAGGTGGTCGCTTGACGTTTCCGAGGAATACCTATCTCCAGTTCGGAGTGGAACATCCTCACAACGCCTACCTCGAGGCTCTGATCGATGCTGGCATCGTCGGTGTCGTCTTCATCGTTGCTCCATTTTTATTGCTGTTCTTGCGCGCTATCAAAGGAATGCGCCAGATGCGTACGAGCGAATTTCGTCTGTTCTATGCGGCTGCCACGGTCAGCCTCGGTTCTTATCTGTTACTAGGGCTAACTGGGCGATCATTTTTCCCCGAACTCTCTCTTGCCTTTGTATGGCAAGTTTCAGGGTTCGCCCTCGGACTGCTTCGCTATGATGTGGCGCGTGCGCAGCAGCAGTCCCAACCATCACGTATTTCCTGATTACTCACCCGGAGACCCATCAAAGTGTGTGGCCTGACAGGCTATTTTTCACGAAAGGCTAGCGAGATTCCCCTGTTGCGGGAATCGTTGCCGGCGGCGGTGCGCGCGTTGCATCACCGCGGGCCCGACGATCAGGGAGTTTGGTTCGGGGCTGACAATACGGTCGGCCTCGGGCATGCGCGCCTTTCCATTCTGGATCTCTCCGCGCACGGCCATCAGCCCATGATCTCACCGGATGGCCGGTTAGCGATGGTATTTAACGGCGAGGTGTATAACTATCGCGATATTCGCCGCGACCTCGAACCGTTCGGTCATGCGTTCAGTGGTACCGGCGATTCCGAAGTTATTCTCGCCGCTTTTCGGCAATGGGGTGTTCAGGCGGTCAATCGTTTCATCGGCATGTTTGCCATTGCCCTGTGGGACACGCAGGAGCGCAGACTGACGCTGCTGCGCGACCGATTGGGCGTGAAGCCGCTCTACTATGGTTGGGACGGAAACACGCTTTGGTTCGGCTCCGAGCTTAAGGCCTTGCGCGCCTTTCGCCATTGGCGGGTGGAAACCGACCCGGCGGCGTTGGCCGAATACTTTCAGTTTGGCTACATCAACGCACCGCGCAGCATTTACCGTAATGTCTCCAAGTTAGCGCCGGGGCAGTGGTTGGAACTGGGGTCGCAGGGTGAGCCGGTGGTGCGGCGATTCTGGTCTGTGTTGGATACGCTGCACACGCCGCTCACCGGCAGCGAAGACGAGCTCACCGAACAACTCGAAACTTTACTGATCGATGCCTTCCGCCTGCGCATGGTGTCCGACGTGCCCGTGGGCATGTTTCTCTCCGGCGGGATTGATTCATCGCTGGTTACAGCCTTGTTGCAGAAACATCACGGCAATATTCACACCTTCACTATTGGCTTCAACGAAGCCCAAAGCAACGAAGCCCCGCATGCTCAGCGCGTGGCCGAACATCTCGGCACAAACCATACCGAGCGTATCCTCGAAACAGACGAGGCCAAGCGCATCCTGCCGCACTGGGGCGATCTTTACGACGAACCCTTCCAGGATTCTTCTGGCATCCCGACCTATCTTGTCTCCAAAATCGCCAGCGAACAGGTGAAGGTGGTGCTCTCTGCCGACGGTGGAGACGAGTTATTTAGCGGTTACAACGTCTACGAACGTGCGCTGCAACACGTAACACGGCGGGCAAGGATTCCCGCTGTGCTGCGTCATGCCGTGGTGGCGGCAGGTAATATTCTGCCGCTTGAACGCATCGACGAAATGATTGCGCTGAGTCCCTTGCCGCGATCCGTCATCAAATTGCTGCGTGACAAACTGACCTGGAAGGCGTGCCGCGTTTACGAGTACCTCTCAGCACCCACCAATGGCGCCATGTATGAGAAGGCCTTTCCATTCTGGGATCCGCGCACGATCCTAGCCTTAACCGGTGCCTACGATCGTGTGCGCGAAACGGCAGATGTTTATCCCGGTTCGTTTGCCGAACAAATGTGCCTATGGGACCTGCACAACTATTTGCCCGGTGACATTCTTGCCAAGGTAGACCGCGCCACTATGGCGGTATCCATCGAAGGCAGAGAGCCGCTCATCGACCACCGCATCGCCGAATTCGCTTTTCGCCTGCCGTTATCCCTGCGGCGCGGGTCGCTCGGCTCCAAGCACATCCTGCGGAAAATACTGTACCGGCATGTCCCGCGGGATATTCTGGACCGACCCAAGATGGGCTTCGGCATCCCCCTGCTGGAATGGTTGCGCGGCGATTTGTCGCATCTTCTGGATGAACATCTCAACCATGCTGACATACTTGCCCAAGGCGTGTTCGACCCCGCTATTGTTGAGCGTACTATGCGCGCCTTCAAGCGTGGCGATGATTATGCTGTGAATCGGGTATGGACCCTGCTGGCTTTTCAGATGTGGCGGCAGAAGTGGGGTTGATGCATGCGCAGCTATACCGTGAATATTGTGACTAACTAGCGGGCAAGCTGTATATATGTTTCCGTGGTCCCGTGGCTACTCACAATAGGGTGGCTGTGGAACCGGAAGCTGTATGCCGGCGTTATGTGCTATAAAATGCTATGTGTAGTGGAAAATTTCATTTATGACTCGTCGCGCTACCGCCAAGCCAGTGCTTTCCGGTGAGTTTTACATCAAACCCACGGGGTGCTATAGGTCTTGGTTTCCGCTCTAGCGGAGAAGCAGAAAATTGAATCAATCTGACGTTTCCTAAAAAAAATACACGGAAATAAATATGAACCAGCATGAACAGGAAGTCTCACGCGGTGAGCGCTTCGAATTTGGAAAAAACTGGAAAAACTTTCTCAAGCATCTGGATGAGCGGCGCATTCAGCGTGCGGAAGAATCGTTGCGCGACATGCTCGAATTGCCGGATTTACAGGGCAAGACGTTTCTCGACATCGGTTCCGGCAGCGGCCTGTTCAGCTTGGCCGCTCGACGGCTGGGGGCAAAGGTGCATTCGCTCGATTACGATCCGCAGTCGGTGGCCTGCACACGCTACCTGAAAGAAACCTACTTTGCGAACGACCCGAACTGGAAGGTTGAAGAAGGCTCGGTGCTTGATGAAGCCTATATCCGCTCTCTCGGCCAGTTCGACATTGTCTATTCCTGGGGCGTGTTGCATCACACAGGTGATATGTGGCGGGCGATCGAGAACGCCACGATCCCGGTAAAGGATCGCGGGTTGTTTTATATCGCGATATACAATGACCAGGG
>Ga0315268_10000135_pt1 | contig 85962 bp, 80 predicted proteins | sample C1_top_MG_FD_204535 | JGI IMG/M metagenome (GOLD analysis project Ga0315268, IMG submission 204535) | Sediment microbial communities from Yellowstone Lake, YNP, Wyoming, USA - C1_top | ecosystem: Environmental > Aquatic > Freshwater > Lake > Sediment | place: USA: Wyoming | collected 2017-08-01
CACTGGCAAAATCAGTTTCAAACGCATATAATTTGCTCGTCCGTTTCTTGTTTTATTTGCGGAGTGGCTGACAGGTCGCTTCGCAAATCCCATTAAACCACCTCTTTACCAACTTTTGAACAATCACTCGTAAACTTAAAGCGCCGCTATTTTGGTATGATATTCTAAATACGCTTGAAGTGTTGAGTCAATTCAAATGGGTAAAGAAAGATAAACGCTTTAAGGAAATGTTGAAAATAGTGGAATCCAAAGCCGATAAGGACGGAAGATATATTCCCGAATCCATTTGGACGGCGTGGAAAGATTGGGATTTTAGTCAAAAGAAAATACCATCCCAGGGATTGACGTTATTTGTTCAGCGTATCTTGAAAAGGATGTAATAACAATTATTATGCCAGTCAACTATTTGCTCTTCATCATCTTTCCGATATTCGGTTACATCTGCGGTTCACTGCCGTTTTCAATCTGGGTCACGCGTTATGTCAAGGGCGTGGATGTGCGCGCGGCAGGTTCAGGTCATGCCACCACCACAAATACCATCCGGCAGGCAGGATTTGGCTGGGGCGCGCTGGTATTGGCGCTCGATATTGCAAAGGGATTTTTGCCGGTTTATCTGGTGGCATATTGGGGCGCATCAACCTTGCTCATCGCGTTGACAGCCGCGTGCGCGGTGATCGGTCATTGCTGGCCCGTGTTTGCTCAATTCCGCGGCGGCATGGGATTGGCTTGCGCGGGAGGTTGTATCTTTGCTGTGGATTTTGTGGCAGGCTTGATCGGCTTGGCAATCTTGATCGCGCTGGTGTTGATTATTCATCATGGTGCGCGCGCGAGCGTTGCAACCGGTCTGGCGCTTGCGCCTGTCTATTATTTGATCGGGCGAGGAGAGCCGATTATCTGGTTATCCGCGGGAGTGGGCATTGTGATCGCGTTCCGTTTTCTGATTGATTGGAACCGTCAATATCAGGAGCTATGGCTTGACCGCGAGAAGACAAAATGATGGTAATGTTTTTTTAACGCGCGGCAGGTTTGAGGTCCGCGTGAAGCGTTTTATTAAGTCGCAATTAAAAAGGGCTCGATGTCTTCGAGTCCTTTTATTTTTTGCCTGGAAGCCAGTTTAAAAATCCCGATTTCTTTTTATTCTTTTGCGTGTCTTCCAATTTTGGAACTTCCATCAAGATAACAGTTATATTGTCATGCCCGCCGCGCTCATTGGCGGTATTTACTAAAACATTAGCGGCTGATTTAAGTTCTTTTTTTGAGCGAATGATCTTTAATATTTCATCTTCCCAGACCAGGTCGGTGAGTCCGTCACTGCACAATAAGATGATGTCGGCGGTCTCCAGCTTAAATCCTTGATTGGAATTGGCTTCATCATCTGTTTCGGGTTCATCCAATAACCACATGCGAAAGTCCACTTTGGGCAATGCAATCGAACCAAGATAACGGCGTATGACGTGTACGTTCGGATGGTCGTGAGCCTGCTCAGTGGTAATGATGCCTTTATCCATCGCTTCCTGTACCCAGGTGTGATCTTTTGTAATACGTTTGATTTTGTCGCCGCGTATTAGATATATGCGTGAATCGCCCACATGGGCTGTATATAATTGATTACCGATTACCCAGGCGCAGGCGCATGTGGACCCCATGCCTTCCTGCTCGGCTTTACCGGCGGAATGTGCCGCGATTGCCTGACTGGCGTCTTCAATTGCCTCTTGCAGAATTTTGATGGGTTTGTATGCGTTGCTTTCAAACACCCCCTGGCTAATATAATTCACAGCCAACTCCGCGGCTACCTCGCCGGCGCGGTGACCTCCAATGCCATCGGCTACTACGGCAAAAACGACCGGCTTCGCGTCATCTTTACTAACGGTATAAGATGAGACTGCGTAGCGGTCTTCATTGTTCTTGCCAGTCATACCGGGGTGACTTAGAACTGCAATGTTCAAGTGGGCATTTGTAGAATGGATCATTATTCTGCGGTCTGTTCTGATTCCACCTTTGGCTGAGACGCTTCAGGCGGCTTGCTCAGATAAAAACGATAAATTAATTGCCCAAAGTGTACCATATCGCCATGACTTAGCCGATAGCCCTCGCGGGTGATAGCCTCGTAGTTGACCCATGTCCCGGCAACGGAACCGGAATCGTAAAGAATAAATTCGTCATCCTCGGTGTGTTTTATGCGGGCATGTAACGGCGCAATGGATGGATCATCCAGAAGATAACTGGCTTGTACCGGATCCGCGCCGAAGGTAATCTCAGGTTCGGAAAGTGGAATAGGCGTGACCGCGGCAGGCGTATCGTCCGCGTTGAAACGGGCGAAGTAGGCTGGCGCATCCATCACAGGTTTAGGTTGTTTCGCGGAAGCCGATTTTTTTTGCCTGACTGGCGCGGGGCTTTTGGCGACTGCCTGTATCGGCTGCGTCAGCGGATCTTCATACGCGCGTCGTTTTTCGCGGCGCATTCGTAAAGAGGGAATTCGCACACGTCCGGTTAAAAGGACCGTGAGCAAGACCAACGCGGCTAGGGCGATCGCGCCGATTGTGATGTATGTGCGATATTTTGCAAAGAAAGCGGATGCGCCTCGCGGCGATTGCACGACCAGCAATGTAACCGAGACGCCCATGCTGGCTTTGCTGAGTCCCAGCGAATCTGCCGCTTCGACAATGATCGTATGCTGACCGCTGACGGCATAAGGTTTCAAATCCCATGTGAATATTTCAAACGGCGCTTTCATGTTTTCGTCCATGATTTGTCCATCCACATATAACGTGGTGCGGATAAGCGGACGTTTATGTTGATCGGGAAACTCGATGATGATTTCGATCTGCTGTGTTTCCGGCAGGAGTTTCTCGGTATTAAATGGATCATCGGCTGGGGCTTGTCGTGTAATTTGCAGGACAGGATCAACCAGGATCGGATTCGGCGGCTGAATGTCAATATCAAAAGTTTGCTGAAGAGAATCAGCCTGACCGGATGCGAGCTTTACCTTTACGCCAAGCGTGTGTTGTCCGCCCTGATTAAGTTGTGAATTGTATTTGAGCGCGTATACGCGCCTTAACGCGGAGAAATAAACTTCCGGGTCGGGGAATTGCTCAATGCCTGAATAGCCGAACATGCTTCCGCCTGATTGAATGGCGAGCATACTAAAAGCCGCCGCGCTGGTTGTGGGGAAGTATGTATCAAGGTCAATGAACCAGACAAAGATGCGGATATTATTTTGGACAGCGCGTTCGATATACGGTTGGATGGTTGAGCCGATGTTTGGGTCATCCATGTGAGGCGTAACGAATAGGATGGCGCGCTTCATGCCGGGACGCGGCGTCTGCGCGGCGACGGTATCCATGGCGATGGTGAGGGATTGCAGGTTGGGAATTGTCGCGCGGAAATCGGGGCGAAAGGAATTGAGGCTGACGAGGAAATCCGCCGCGGACGCGTGATTGATAACCGGTCCTGAAATGGAAACGAGGCTGATGTCATCCGGTAAATCGGCGGGACGAGTTTGCGCCCATCCGCCTAACACCTGGACGAAACGTTCGTATTTTGAGAGTCCCAGTTTATCGCGCGCGTCCATGGCGGGACCCGGATTAATTGCCACTACAAGTTGTAATGGCACAGCCATCTCGGTCAGTTCGGCGGCTGGAATTGGCTTGCCGTCTTCTATAACGGTGACAACTTCGGGCTTAAGTCCGGTTGCGAAAATTCCATTTGCATCATACACATCCAACAGCGCGGAAATTGCCGGGTACGCGGAAATGTCTGGAGTGTAGAGATCCGCTTTCGCGCGGCTTTGTGCGCGCGCAGAAATAGGCGCAAGCAAAAGACTCAGAACAACAAGAAAGCCGAGAAGTTTATTGCGCATTTCCTGTAATAAACATAGGCGCTTCGTCTTGTGGTTTGGTGAGGCGCATAAAAGTAAGCGTCCACGCGGATTGAATGTAGGTTGTGAGTATACCGTTGAGAGTCAGCAAAACAGGGAAATACAAGACGCAGCATGTGAGTCCAATGATGATGGGAACACTGAGACTGTTGGCTAATCCCGATGCGCCCATTGCGGCTGCGCCAATCGCTACCGGAACGACTATGATAATGATTGGTAAGACGATGATTATGCCGATAATCGCGCCGCCGATCATGAGGATGAGCGCCATCAAGATCATAGGACCTATGTTGTTTTTAGCGACTTCCCAGCCGCGCTTGAAGCCATCGAACATGCTTTTATCTTCAAGCACAATGGCGGCGTTTGCCTGTTCCAATACAATACTTAGCGCCCATCCAACCGGAATCAGAATACAAACCAATGGCAGTAAACAGATTAAGCCAACGCCCATGCTTAGAATACCTATTGCAATAATAGGCAGGAGAAGTATAAGGAAAGCCAGTCCGATCAAAAAAGAAAGCCCGAACACGCGCCAGAAATATGGCTGGCTTTCACTCCACAATTCACCAAAGCTCATGCTTTCAACGCCTTGCTCGGCTTTGAATGTGCCTTTGATAAGGGCAATCTTGCCGATGGTACCAAGATAATAAAATAGTAAAGCCAACAAAATCACTGCAAGGACTATCAGCGCGATGATCCACCAATTATCGTTGAGCCATTGACTGGCTTCTCGAAGCACATCCTTTGAAAATAGATTATTGGGATCAAAGCTGGAACCATTGCCTGAGCCGCCATTATTTCCACTGCTATTGTTTCCGCTGTTTACGCGTCCGCTTGTGCAGCTTGCAAGAATCCCAAAAATCCACAGGACTTTATATTTCCATGTGATTTGCCATGCTCGTGTTAACACTTCACCAAAGTTGAAATTCATGTCGCCTCCTTAATTGTCAATCTGAAATTCAAAATCGTAAATCGCAAATCGTCTCACTCCCATTCAATGGTCGCGGGCAGTTTACTTGTAATATCATACACGACCCGATTGATTCCGTCCACCTCGTTAAAGATGCGGTTGGCGGCAGGCGCGGCCAACGTTTAAACGTTAGCATGTTTGAACGTTCCAACATCCGAGATAAGATGAAAATGCAAATGCGGAAAATTCTGATACTCTCCGCCATTGACAATCAAACGATACGCCGGCAGTTTGAATTCGTCCACAAGGCTTTGCACGGCGGAATATAGATCGGCAAAAAAGACAGAATCACGCGGGTCAAGTTGTTTGAGACTCGCGATCTGCTTTTTGGGAACCAGCAGAACGTGAAACGGATACGCCGGCTTGGGATGATAAAACGCCATCAGCGTATCTGTTTCACGCAGTCTTTTTACGGGAATGATAAAACTCATGCAGGCAAATATCCATCCGATAATAGGAGCAAGAGTCCAGAGTAATTTTTTCATAGATTACGCTCGTTTTTTGATTTACAACTAATGCCATTATAATATGTTAAATTTCAATACAGGAGTAATATGAGCAAGCGGACAACTCTTATATTTGATGGAGACGACACGCTTTGGAAGACCCATTTCTTATATGAGAAAATCAAGACACAAGCAGCCAATATCTTGAATAAAAATGGGATTACTGTTGACAGAGACATATATGTCAAAAAAGTGGACGAAATTAGCGTCACTTTTGGCGATAAGTCTGGATTTAAAAGCGCCCGTTTTCCAACGGCATTGACTGAAGCTTATAAGTTTTTTTGCCTATATAATCAAATAAACCCGGATAGGGAAATCATTGAAAAAATTTGGGCGCTTGGCGCGTCTGTTGCAAAAATGAAACCCAAAATTATGCCGAAGGCGAGAGAAGTTTTAGGAAAGTTGTCAAAAAATAACGATTGCGTCCTTTATACGCTGGGAAATGAGGATGAACAACTTTTTCGACTCAATTCAGTTTCCCTGGCGCATTATTTCAAAGATGTTTTTATTGTTCTTCATAAAAACGAAGCCGCGTTGGAGCAAATATTATTAAAGTTGGACTTGGATCCTAAATTAACATGGATGATCGGTAATAGCGCAAGCAACGACATTAAACCTGCCGTAAATAAAGGGATAAATTGCATCTGGCTTCATAGCGAGCATTGGCTTCTTGATGATTCTGATTTAGATACATCGCAAATTCATGAGATTAAATCATTGGTCGAAATTCATCCAATCATTGAAACTTGGGAACAAAAGAGAGGATAAAAATGTCAAACCGGATTAATCAAATTTGGCAATCCATACGGCGCTTATGGAAGCTCACGCTGGTCAAGGGCGCTGTTTGGGGCGTCATAGCTTTCTTTCTAACGCAAATAATATCTTCGTTAATTCAAGACACTTTCCCCAAATGGATGAAAGATGTCCTGATCCCCTGGCTCACAGAATCTACCATAGTGGTAAATTGGCTTTTAATTTTACTGGCAATATTATTTATTTCGGCAATCATCGTTACGCAGAAACTATCGAAAGCCGATTCCTGGCTTGATCCTAAAGATGTAAGGACGCTCAAATATGCGGCGGAATACCTTCATTACAAAGGATTTTTAGAACTCTTAAAGAACATAGACAATGAAATGCGCCAATTATTGTCTAAAGAAAAAGAAATTGGAGAAGTTGACCTAAAGAATTTTATTGACGATTTTTTTATTAGGACGTTTGAGTTTTTTGGAGCAGACGTCAGAACTGGCGTCATTTTTCGTCCCAAAGAAGACAACGCTGATTGGCTGGTTGGATGGAAAGCCAGTCCCGGACATTATTTAACCGAAAAAAAATTCTACATTGGTAAAAATCCGGAAAGTTTCAAAGATCGCGGAAGCGCAGGAGAGGCGTTTGTTAAGAATATTCCCCAAAGATACAATATCATTAATCCAATAACTGGGGACGCTGACGACCCTTATAAAAAAAGATTTCCCGAGTATGAAAAAAAGAGAGGAGGAGCAAATTATTTATCGTCTGTAAATCTGCCAATACGGTGGAACAAACGCGTTGTAGGGGTGTTAGCTATAGATAGTAGGAAAAGAAATTTCTTCACAGATGAAGATATAGAGATGATACAAATTATCGCGGATAGACTTGGAGACGCTTTATATCTTCACCAGGAATTGAAATAACGAACAGATTTGTGATTTTAAAACGAATGGATATTGATGCATGAAGAACTAAACAAAAGAGTATACAATCGCGCCGAAAAGCATTATACCGTGTCAAGAATTGGTCTGAATACGATAAAGCATTCATTACGTATCACGTATTACTCATCGCTCATCCCGCATTACTCTCAATCCGTTCTCGTGTATAATTTTGGCAGGAGAATTCTTATGGCAAAAATAGACAACCTTGTGCAAGACTTCCTCGCACAGAAGAAGATCGCCGTCGTCGGCGTATCTGACAAGCGTGAGACCGGCTGTAACTTGAACTACAAGAAGTTCAAGGATGCAGGGTATCAAGTCTACGCGGTCAATCCGCGCATCACCGCGTATGACGGCGCGCCCTGCTACGCGGACTTAAAGTCCCTGCCCGAAAAACCGGACGCGGTCTTCATCCTTGCCAATCCCAAAGTGACCGAGCGGATCGTCCAGCAATGCGTGGACTTGGGCGTCAAGCACGTCTGGATGCACTGCATGATGGGAACCAAGCCCGGTTCGGCGGCGGGCATTACCAGCGTCTCTCAATCTGCCGTGGACATGTGCAAAGCCAACGGCATCGCCGTCATTCCAGGCTCATGCCCGAATCAGTTTCTCAAACCGGATTTCGGTCACGGGCTGATGCGAAGCTTGTGGCGCACATTCGGATTCCTTAGCATAGACTAATTCCATGCCGACTATAAAATCCATTCATCACATTGCTGTCGTCGTAGACAACATGGAGAAATCGCTATCCTTCTGGTCTGACGCGCTTGGGCTTGAACTTCACGAACTGCATGACGTACCTGCCGAGAAATCACGAGTCGCTTTTTTGCCGCTCGCTGGCGCGGAAGTGGAACTGGTCATGCCGACAACCGATGATTCCGGCATTGCCAAATACCTCGCCAAGCGCGGACCCGGTATGCACCATCTTTGCCTTGAAGTAGACGACATCAAAGGCATGTTATCGCATCTCAAAAAGAAAAACATCCGTCTCATCAACGAAGAACCGCGCGCTGGCGCGGATGGAAAGAAGTACGCTTTCATCCACCCTGAGTCCACTGGCGGAGTTCTGGTAGAGTTATATCAAATCTATCCAAAACTCTAACTCAGACAAGCCAAAAGAGTTTTACCGCTAAGACCGCAAAGAACGCGAAGATTTTCAAAGGTTTTTCTTAGCGACCTTAGCGTACTTAGCGGTTCAAAATTTCTTGTCGAAGACCCTGCGGGCACAAAAAACAAAGATTTGTATTTTACTGAGTCCCATGCTCGAAAACATCGAAACCATCCTGCGCGATCACTGCAAGCTCACCAAAGACCGTCCTATTATCGTCGGCGTTTCCGGTGGACCAGACAGCCTGTGCCTGATGGAATTTCTTCGTCAGACAGGCTACAAGATCACTGTCGCACATTTCAACCACAAACTGCGCCCCGAATCAGATGCAGACGCCAACCTTGTAGAACAGACCGCCACCCGCTTGACGATTCCCTTTATCGTTAATGACGGAGATGTGCGCGCCTATGCCAGGAACGAAAACCTCTCCATTGAAGAAGCCGCGCGCGACCTGCGTTACCGTTTTCTCTTTGAACAGGCGCGCAGAATAAACGCGCAAGCCGTGGCGGTTGCCCATACCGCCGACGATCAAGTGGAAACTGTGCTGATGCACTTTTTGCGCGGCGCGGGACTGGCTGGCTTGAAAGGCATGACGCATATAACTCGCCTGCCGGTCTTTGACGCGGATATACCGCTGGTTCGTCCCCTGCTCGATATATGGCGTGAAGAGACTGTCATCTATTGCGCCGCCAATGGTCTGCGTCCGCATTACGACCCAAGCAACGATTCGATCAACTTTCTGCGAAACCGTTTGCGCCACCTATTGATTCCCACGCTTGAAACATACAACCCAAAATTTCGCGAGGCAGTCTTTCGTACCTCGCAATCTCTCACTGCCGACCATGTCTTTTTAACCGAAATCGTGGATGTGGAATGGGCTAAATGTGTCGTTCAACATAACCCGGAATATATTATTTTTGACGGGGAAAAACTGGCGGGACACTCGATCGGACTCCGCCGGAACCTGGTTCGCCGCGCAATCGGCATTCTCCATCCCTTGCGGGATGTCAACTACGCCGCGCTCGAACGGGCTTCCGCTTTTATTTCGAGCGCGCATGGCTCCACGCGCGTTGACCTAAAAGGCGGACTGCGTTTATTCCGCGAAGCCGGTCAATTCATCATTGCCACGCCCGAAGCGGAACTCGATATTAACAAATGGCCCCAAATGCCAATGGATAAACCCGCGCTTCAAATCACTGTCCCGATACAAGTTGAGCTTTCAGGCGGTTGGAAGTTCACCAGCGAGCATTGGCGCCTCCCTGCTCTGGCGCAGGAACAAGCTGCAAAGAATCAGGACCAACTGCAAGTCTGGTTGGACGCGGAGATGTTGCCTGAGTCGCTCCAGTTGCGTACCAAACATCCCGGCGATCGTTTCGAGCCGCTTGGCATGGACGGTCATTCGCAAAAATTATCCGATTTTTTTGTCAATGAAAAATTGCCCCAGCGCGCGCGTGAACGCTGGCCCCTGCTTTGTTCGGGAGATATTGTTGTATGGGTTCCGGGGTATCGTCCTGCGCATCCATATCGCTTGCGGTCTGCGTCACGGAGCGTGATGTATTTTTCGCTGATGCGTCCTCTCGAAAAACCTGCGGAATAAAAGCGCGTCATTGCGAACCGCCGATCTTGCACGTTGGCGGTGAAGCAATCTCCATGTTGTTGATGATCGCTTCTCAAAGACTCGCAATGACGTTTATTTATGCGCTCAATTGCTTTAACTTCATGTGAATCTCGCGCCACTGTATTTTTGAAATACCCATCTTCTGGCGGATCTTATCCACTTCCATTCCTGATTGATAATCACGCAAAATGGAATACCAGCGGCACATATCAAATGAGAGATGTTGGGTAAGCCCGGCTTCCTTGCCAATATCCTCCAGCAGATATTCCAGCCGCCGCGGCGACCAGGGGAAGAGTTGGTCCACCGGTTGATACTGCGCGGCATATTCGTTATACGCCGGAATCCAATCTTCGGGCAGGTCCAATTTGCGTTCCTTGTAACGGTTTGCCGGACTTGCATACCGAATGAAAACCTGCGGACCGTTAGGCGACTCAAGGTCAATGTGATTCAAGTGAATGCCCAGACATTCGCTTTTCTTTATACCCGTTGTAAATAAAAGATAAAGCAAAGCATACGGACGCGCATCCGCTTTCTGTTCGCGCCTGTGGCGGTCAGCCGCCAGCAAAGCCGCGTTGGCGTCATCTTCTGTCAGCGCCTGCGGCAATGGACTGATAACCGAGCGCTGTAAAACCTTTTCTGCCGGGTCGGTGGTCAGCGCGCCGTGTTTGGTCAACCAGCGAAAAAGAGATTTGGTGGATGTAATGCGCCGCGCCAGAGTCTTGGGACTACATGGCACGTCGCGTTCTTTTTCCATCCACTCGAAGAAGCGGTTCAAATCCTTGGTGGTGATCGCGCCGATTGTCTGATCAGGCGGTAGGAATTGCATCAGCAAATTCACATCCGAAAGAAAAGCCTTTACGGTGTTCGGCGAGCGTCCTTGATCGTTCATGTACACTTCCCAAGCTTTCAATGCTGGGATCAATGCGGTCTGCAAAGTAATGTGAGCAGTCTTTTGAGCCATTGCGCCTCCTTGTGATAGCGCTAATCTTTGCGTATAGTTTAGCGGATTTAAAAGGCAATGTCAATCGGATTAACATAACCTATTGCTGTTTGACTTTTCCCGCTTCATCGTCTAAACTTTCAACATGCTTGCCCGTATATTTTCCTGCGCTGTCGTTGGACTTGAAGGCGTCATCATTGAAGTCGAAGTGGATTACACCAACGGCTTACCCGGCATGACCATTGTCGGTCTGCCCGACGCCGCGGTGCAGGAAAGCCGCGAACGCGTACAAACCGCTGTGAAGAACGCGGGCTTGCATTTTCCGCGTCATCGCGTAGTTGTCAATCTGGCGCCTGCTTCCGTTCGTAAAGAGGGACCATCATACGACCTGCCCATCGCGCTTGGCGTCATTGTGCTGGCAGGTTTTCTTCCGCACGAAAAAGTAGAGAACACACTTGTAGTCGGCGAACTTTCTTTGGATGGAGTCGTGCGTCACGCGCGCGGCGTTCTTCCCATGGCGGCGACCGCGCGCGCAAGTGGATACAAGCGGATGTTCGTCCCCGAAGTGGATGCCGGTGAAGCGGCTTTGATCCCAGACCTTGAGATCATTCCGGTTAAAACGCTTGCCGATCTTTACAACCATTTATCTGGTCGCCGTTTAATCAAACCTTATCAACCTTCAAGTGAAGAACTCGCGCCGCTGTTCACGCCAACAGATTTCAGCGAAGTGCGCGGACAGGAACACGTCAAACGCGCTCTCGAAGTTGCCGCGTCTGGCGGACATAATGTCCTCATGGTGGGAAGTCCCGGCGCCGGTAAAACTTTACTCGCGCGCGCCCTGCCTGGCATCCTGCCACAGATGAGCATCGAAGAATCTTTGGATGTCACACGCATTTATTCTGTTGCAGATCAACTTCCAGCAGGCACACCGTTAATTCGTCATCGTCCGTTCCGCGCGCCGCATCATACAATTTCACATGCCGGCTTGGTTGGCGGCGGAAATATTCCGAAGCCCGGCGAAATTTCTCTCGCGCATCGCGGCGTTTTATTCCTTGATGAATTTCCCGAATTTGGCACGCGCGTCCTTGAAGTGATGCGCCAACCGATGGAAGATAAAGTCGTCACCATCAGCCGCGCCAAAGGTTCATTAACTTTTTCCGCGAACTTCCAATTGATCGCCGCCATGAATCCCTGCCCTTGTGGATTCTACGGCGATTCGGTCAAGCCATGTTCCTGCGCGCCATCAACGGTGACAAAATATCAAAAGCGGATATCCGGTCCTTTGCTTGACCGTATTGACATTCACATCGAAGTGCCGCGCGTGGACTATGAAAAATTAAGCGGGGATCGTTTAGGCGAAACAAGCGAAGCGATTCGTCAACGCGTGCAAGCCGCGCGTGAACGTCAGCTTGCACGTTTCTCGAATTCCGATTCTCGAAATGCAAATATCGTTAGTAACGCCGATATGCGCGTGGCGGAGATCAGGCAATTTTGTCAGCTTAATGACCAAAGTCAAGGTTTGATGCGCTCCGCCATGACTCAGTTGAATCTTTCCGCGCGCGCCTATCATCGCATCCTGAAACTGTCACGCACCATTGCAGATTTGGCGGGGAGTGCGGAGATTCAATCTACACATCTGGCGGAGGCTTTGCAGTATCGTCCAAAGATTATGAGCTGATCATATCTCAATCGGATTTGTTCAACGCGTCAAAACAATTTTCTTCGCTGATGATGTTCTCAACGCGATCAAGGGAATGAAGAACAGTTCTACATGTTGAATGCGAACTGTCATCGAACGAAAGTTTATTTTGAAGTTTATTTCCGGGTTCAGGAAATCGCAGAAATCAAGCTGACATCTCATTTAGTCTGCAGGAAAGGGTGATGGCGATTTCGATGCTGTTGAGCGGAAGGCAATGCCATCCGCGGTATCTACAGCGCCTAGAAAGGTTCCCACGACTTTCGGCTCAAAGGACTTGCCAGATTGGGCAATTATATAATCCCTGGTCTGGTCAACCGACCACGCCAGACGATAGGGACGATCGGAAAGCAGGGCATCCCAGGTATCAATGACCGCAAATAGACGCGCGGTAAAGGGAATTTGGCTGCCTTTCAGACCGCGCGGGTAACCAGTCCCATCCCATTTCTCATGGTGGCAATAAGGAATATCCAATGCCGGACGAAAGTAGGAAATCGGGGACAATAATTCATACGCGACAACCGGATTTCTGGAGATTATGGCGCGCTCTGTTTCTGTGAAGGGTACGTTTTTACGCAGGATGTGGTCAGGCACGCCGACTTTTCCAATATCATGTAATAACGCGCCGCGGCGGATGTGAACGATTTCAGCTGCTGGAATCCCCCAGATACGAGCCAGTTCCTGAACCATTGTGGCAACGCGCCGTGTATGGGCTTCGGTCTCTATATCGCGTAGAGCAAGTACACGCACGAGGCTTTCGACGTGCGCATCGTAAATCTGATCCAAGTCCAATTTGATTCCTCGCGCCTTGTTTTTCCCGGACGAACATTTGATAATGGCCACAGCTGTTAAATAGTAATTTTTTGGAGCAACATGATAATTAACGAAATTATGTAACACAAACAAACAATTATAAAAGCTGACAACATCCCATATTGGAGACCTGGATACAGCGAACCTTGTGGATAAATAAGTTGAAATGCCACCCTCGTCAGCCACAATATACATGTTGCAGAAAGCATAACAATTATTGAATACTTATTTGACTTGTCTCCATAAATCAACAGATATTTACTATTCCAAGCAATACTAAAGACAAAGAAAAGAACGCATTAATAGCCCGGATTGCGGCCACCAACTCCGTTGCATTGCTATCAATGTATGAATACCATTTCCAGACTGTGGGAACAAAAAAGTGCCATATTCCAAAACCAATGGAAGCGCTGCTGCCAATCATTACTAATATCTTAACAATCTGATTCATAATCTTACCTCCTGGCAATTCTTGAATATGTCCAACGGCTGGTTTTAGGTGGAACCGTTTGCGTTATGTCCCTTCGGGGTACAGGTGTGTCTCGACAGTGTACTGCACACTGTGTATAAACATTTCCTGAATAACAGTTTTAATATTTTATTCCCATTCAAAATTAAAACATTCAACTAAAATTCCCATTGCGCTAACGTTTCCCCTAATTTAACCGCTTTATCCATGATCTCCTCATTACTTGCGACTTCCCCTTTTTCTGAGGCAGAAGCAACTAATGATCCAATCACCTTAAATTTTAACCAATCCTGATAAACTTCGAATTCTTTTACAAGTGGATTAACATACAAATTTAAATCAGCTTGAGTTTGGCAAGCTATGATAACAAAACCTTTCCCTTGCAATCTAAAATTATCCCAATTTTTATCCACCAATGAATAACACCTATCCAACAATAGTTTTAATAAGGAATGCATGGAACTTCACCAAACAGGTGTTGCAAATACAACTATGTCAGCATTTATCATCTTTTCAACAATCATATTAAAGTCGTCAATAATAGGGCATTTATTTGAAATATCCTGATGACAATGTTCACATTGGGTGCAAGGTTTAATTGTTTTATTAACCAAATAGACCACTTCTGTTTTCGCTCATTTTTCATTTGCGCTTTTGAGCAAACTCAATGTTAAAGTATCAGTGTTCCCACCTTTCCGTGGACTCGCAACCAATGCCAATACTTTCCTTGCTTCCATGAAAATTCTCCATTTTATAAATTTATAATAGTTTGGCGGAACTGTCAATTTCACTACCACAAAAGCCTATACATCCGCCTTATAGCTCACGACGGCTTGTCCACATTGAGGTAAGGTTTCATCAGACCACGGATGAGACGCGCCGCAGTTTGTACAGCGCCAACGCTGCTCCTGCGCCTCCAACCATTTCGTTAGTCCGTCACACCGGACATTTCCATATTCTTTAATACGTCTTGCTGAATCGCATCTTTCAGAAACTTCTGCATTTGCTCGCAGGTATTCAATTCATCACGCTCATTACAAAATTCATAGCCTTTTCCACGTGCGCAGGTCTTGATCCCGCAGGCTGCTCACTTTTGCAGCCATAACATTGTTCGGTTCCTGCCCCTGCCTTTGTGTTCAACATTATCGGGCAAGCGCCGCAATAGAGACCGCAATATCCCTGCAATACAAATTCCATAATTGATCATCTCCTTTGTATTCGTGCAAAATATCCCTGTGCATTTTGTTCGGGATGCAGTTCAACTGCATCCCGAACAACGGAAGCTAGTTTTGCACGGGTCCTTCGTGTTACAGCGCAAGGTTCCAAAAAACTCTTTACCTTGCCACCATTTCTTCATATCCAAAAAACATTGGGGATGGATAGTTACTCTTCAACCTCGATGCGGTCCACCTGAATCTGCGAACCGTTGTAGTCAGGAACATTACTGAATAATGTGCCATAAAGATGAACGATCTTGCCACTGTTGCGTAGTGCCTCGATCTGCGCTTGAACCGCCGGATCCATTGAATCGATGCCAAAGTAGATAATCTGCACAAAGTCCTGCCGCTCAAAGTAGTCATCATACTGTGCGCCGGGTTCCGTACTCTTGATGACGCCCCACCAGTCAACTATCTCTTCTGTGGCGCCTGGTGGCATGTAACCGCCTGAGGCTTGTTCTTCAACCTCGATGCGGTCCACTTGGATCTGCGAGCCATTGAAGTCAGGCACATTGCTAAATAATGTACCATAGAGATGAACGATCTTACCGCTATCGCGCAGCGCCTCGATCTGGGACTTTACCGCCGGATCCATTGAATCGATGCCAAAGTAGATGATCTGCCCGTTGGTCCACAACTCAAAGTAGTCATCATACTGCGCGCCGGGTTCGGTACTCTTGATGACGCCCCGCCAATCAGCTATCTCGTCCGTGGTACCGGGTGGCATGTAACCGCCTGAGGCTTGTTCTTCTGTGCCACCACTTCCTCCTGGGCCACCACCACTTGCTTCTGTGGTTGCCTCAACGGTCATGGCAGGTGTAGGGCTTTTTTGTGCTGCGGGACCACACTCTCCCCGGAAATAAGCCCATTCGTCACAGATATTGCCATCCGGAAAAATACATAATCCGGATTGGCCGCCATCAGCAGCAGTGTGAATTTCGGATTTATTGCCGTTCTGCGTGCAATAGACCGAGGCGGGATTTGGCATGCCCGCCTGAGGCATGTCCGTCCCAGTAAGTTCAAGTGTTTGGACCTGGAACGCTGAACAGGCTGTCAGCGCCATCAAAATAATTACGAATGTAAATATCCTTTTCATTTTTTCCTTCTTTCTTCTTTCTGTTGTTCAAGATTTGGTGTAATTCGTCCGTTTGCGAAATGTGATCACCACAGACTTCCACAAGTCCACTGCACACAGTGGGTTGCCTATTCTTGCTCTGATGACTCGTTAGAAGCGGTGGTAAATGCTATCAGGCGCAAATCTCAGGAGCCACGCAATCAGCCTCCATCGCTTTGTAATATAAGCATGCTTTTTCTTTCCTCTAATTGTTTGGTAAATTTGCTTAGCGGCCTGTTCGGGTGATGCGACCCAAAATAATCCTTCTCCTTGCGCCATGGCTGTATCAACAAATCCGGGCTGAATATCAGTAATTGTGATGGGGACGCCTAACTTGGCGATTTTGTTCCGCAACCCATCCAGGTAATTTGACTCAAAAGCCTTGGAAGCATTGTAAGCCGGGGCGCTCCCACTTCCTCTAATTGCGGCAATGGAAGAGATATTCACCAAATGTCCGGCGCCATTTTTTAGAAAATAATGAATGGCAACGTTGGCGATTGCGGCGAACCCCGTCACATTGACTGCAATCGTTTCGTTCTCTTTATCCCAGTCCAGCTCGGGATTCATAAAACCAGTCCCCGCACTGATGATAATGAGATCAACGCCATCCATTTCCTGGATAAGTTCAGAAAATCGAAGTATCGCATCGGAGATATTAGAAACGTCAATCTGTTTGACCAGGGTTTGGTTGCCGATCTCTTGTTGTAAATCTAACAGGAGCGAAAGTCGTCTGGCAGCAAGCCCGATCCTATACCCATCCTCGGCGAGGGTTTGGACCAGGGATTTTCCTATGCCCGACGAAGCTCCAACAATGATTGCTTTCTTCATAATCTTACCAATCTCCTCAACATGGTTGCTCAAAGGTTTGCGTTATAGACATGTGGGTGGATAGTCTTCTTGACTCACCCAGCCCTTGATGACGAATTTCAATCCTTCTTCTTTGTTATTGCTGTAAATATTCCGCCTAAAAATAAGGCGGCAATTGCAATTGCGCCAAAGCCGAAAGTGTTTACCTTTTGACCTGGTACGGAATACTCTTCCGTTGGTTGAGGCGTGGATGTTTGAAGTTGAACAGGCGGCGGTGCCGTAAAAGTCATCGGAACAACGGGCGTTTCGGTTACATTGGATATTGGCATTGGCTGCTGCGTGGCGCCCTTCTGTACCAATAACTTCTGCCCCGGGCGAATATCCGTTGACGATAAGTTATTCAGTTGGCGGATCTGCTCGATCTTGACTCCATACTCGATGGCGATGCTCCACAAGCTTTGCCCGTTTTTGACTTCATGGATCACGTCGCCGTCTGGCCGGGCAGTGGCACGGACCACCGATACGATGTATTGTGGAATCAGGAGCGACTGCGCTGCCTGTGTCGCATCGCCGTACACAGCGACTTGATCCATCGCAATGGCTGTGAGAGTCGGATAGGCATCGTATTGCATTTCGCCCGAGTTAGATTGAAGGGCTGTTTCCAAGACGAAGATGTAAGAGCCTTCACCATTTGGCGCAATCGCAACGCCAATGTCACTGCGATTGATTGAGATCATGGTGTTCAAGTGAGGTTCGTCACTTTTCCACTGTTCAACTGCCTCAATTGCAGAAGAAGCTTGGGTCCAATTCTCAGCGCGATAACCATCCAGCGATAGGTCTCCTAGCAGCGGATACCCTAGTGAAAGCAGCCATTGACCAAGGGTTATGTTATTCGGACGCCAATGTCCAGGCATACCCGCCGTAATACCATCTGCCTCTGTTTGTGCAATCTGCATAAGAACAGGATGCACATTGAGTGGAGTCAGACCATAGGTGAGGCGAAGCCCATTGACCGCTTCGATAACCTGCGCAGGCGTGGGGGGAGGTTCGAGTGTTGGATTTGACTCTTGTGCGCCCGCGATTTGGAATGAAAACAGCACAGCCAAAACCGTTACAAAAAGCAGGATTTTCTTTAAGGTCGACATAATTTATTGTTTTTGAGTATGCAGAATGGGTTGGGACGCCCGGAATATACCGCCGGGCGTCCCAACTTAAATTGAAATTATGGTTGCCAGGTTGCCTGCCAGGGACCAGTCAATTGAATCAGCTCATTCCCGTTTACCAGCACCGTCAGCACCCCAGCGGGGACCGGCTCCGAGTAGCCCAACACTTGGGTATGGGTACCATCCTCGTTCATAGCGCCTCCGCCGCCCAAGCGGAGTTGACCGCCCTTGATCTCCAGCCCAAAGTCCAGCGTGGGATCATCAGCCAGAGTAAATTCGTAGCCAGATAGTGATAGTCCGTGCATGTCACTTACATATTCAACCGAAACGATACGGGCGGTTTTCGTGCCCAAAGGTACATCCTTGTTTAGTTTCCAGATCTGACCTACCTTGGGATTCTGTCCAACATCGAGCTGGAACTCACCTTGCGGAAGAACAGGGCCGCGCGCGATCAGGGAGTGAATCGTCATCGTCAAGGGCCACTGGATATTTTTGCCCTGGACCTGGCAATCCCAGTAGTTGGCGGACTCCTCCGGAGGCGCAGATTGGAGCATGGAATTCGTAAATTCGCCCGGGGCTACGCTAACTGACAATACCTGTCCGCTAGCATCGGTGATAGTGGTATTCTTCAGAAAGTCGCTATAGTCTATTTCGACTTTGGAGCCCGCCGGTGGGGTGACCATGATCGTCCCTGAGAGGATGTAGCCATCCTGAATCGGGATGATAGTTTTAAGCGTTATCAGCCCGTCTTGCGATTGCTGCGTTGTTGTCGATGGCGAGGCAACTGTTGGCGGTACTTCCAACGCTGGCAAGACAGTCAACGCTGGCGAAGCCGCCACAAAATGCAGTTGCACTTCCCAATGCTGGGGTACCTGCTCCCGTGAGGTGTTATTGATACAGTTAATGATTAGGGTGGCATCATTCACGTCCGCCGCCAAGGGGGCAAAAATCGCCTCCGCCTCATAGGCATCTGAAGTTGCAAATCCTTGGATCTCAAGTTGACGCCCATCGGGCAGGCGCATAACTTGTTCAGCATTTACTTCGCTGCAGGTGGGCGTGTTCATCTGCATATCGGTGGGAATCCCCTCCAGCGAATATCTCACCAACGTTTTCTCACTGCTGAGAATTGCCTGATCCACTCTCAGGGTAAAACCATTCTGGGTAATACTGACCGGCTTCGCCAGTTCACGTAACGGAGCATTCTGGTCCACCATTCCAAAGCCTGGAACATATCCAAGGGATTTTCCAATCGCATAAGCCACACTGGTCAAAGCCAGCAGGGTCAATAATGCTAAAACAATCGCCATCAATGGGCGGGTACGTAGAGTTTTCATAAAAGATTTCCTTTCAAGTTGTGCCGCAATTTGCGGCCAGAGATTGGCCCGCTCTTTCAGAGAGTCGGAGGCCGCAGAGTCCAGAATTTCGCGATACGATTTCTGTTTCATTTCACACTCCTCTCTGAACCAAGCAAGCCGCGTAGTTTTGTGCGGGCTTCGTTCAAAAGCCATTTAACTGTGCCGGCAGGGATATTCAATGCGGCGGACGTTTCCTTCTCGCTCATTTCGAGATAATAACGCTGGATAACCACCGCTCGTTGGCGCGGATGAAGCATTGACAAGGCGGAAAGTATCTCTGCCCTGAATTGCCTGCTCTCAACTTCCGTCTCTGCTGAAGCCGCCTGTGATAACAGATATTCAACCTGTGACAGGTCATCATCCAGTGAGATTTGTTTCGCCGTTGCTTTCACTGCATTCAGGGAAGCGTTGACCACGCTGCGCAGGAAATACGGTTCGAACGGACGCGTCTCATCGAACTGCCCAATGCGGCGGTACATTTGCAGAAACGCCTCTTGGACAACATCATGGGCAAGCGACTCATCGTGCGTGATGAGGAAGGCTGTGCGGATGGCCTTCTCTTGATAGCGCAATACAAGAGTTTCCAGTGCGCTGATCTCTCCGCGTTTCAGGCGGCGGATCGCTTGGGAATCATCCATACAAGCGCAGTTCCTTTGCTGTTTGTGAATTCACACTATATATACAATTTGACATCTCAAAAGGTTGGGAAATAAGAAAGGCGGAGGGCAGGATTCTTCCGCCTTTCTACTCATTTATGGCTGCCATATCACTTGTAAATTAGGAGACAAAATGGGATAGCTATACATGACCGTAATAGTAAGCGGACCGCTTGGCAAAAAACCGCCCTTGTATAAAAATGATGTGCTATAGCCTTCTGGCCCCCCGCCGCCGCCCCAAATACTATTGGGATGCTCTTTATCCATTAGTGTAACAATAGGAGAAGCGGAAGTAATGGCAAAACTCAAGCCATAGGAGTTTGGGTCTTCCAATGGAGGAGTGCCTTTCAACAGGGTAACAGTGCTGACGCGAATCACGCCCGCGTTTTTTACGGGCACATCAATATCCAGATTCCAGGATTGATTTGTTTGTGGATTAGCGCCAAGGTCTATTGGAAAAGAACCTGCTTCCACTGGCGGGAGTCCGCCATATGGCTTTATGGAAATTGTAATCGGCCATGCGTGATCCTTGCCTGCTATTTTGAACGCCCAGCCAGCGCGTTGCTTCACATAGTCAAGCTCCCAGAAAGATGGATCGGTTGTCTCAAAGGCAAAGCTAACAGGGTTCCCATTTGCATCCACGATCGTAGTAATCTCACTCGAAATGCCGACATTCATCAAATTGATATCGGCCCAACGCATATTACCAATGAGAAGATAACCATCATCCAGTTCAACCACTTTTTCCAATTCCAGTGAAAACCCAAAATCATTTGGAACAACAGTTGGCGTCACCGATTCAGTCAACTCCCTTGTTTCAGTGGTATTCATTTCTGGAACTGAAGAAGGTAATGTAATTACAGGAAGAATTTCGGTTGATGAGGCAGGTACAAGATGAACAGTAGCTTCTCCCTGATCGCAATCCAACACGATTGTGATCGTGTCCACGTCCTGCGGGATGGGAGGATCTATTACTTTAAAATATGTCAGATTCGGGTCGTTCCCAATTACAGGCCCGCCGTCGCCGTTAAGAATTTGACCGTCAGGCAGGCGAATAAAATGGGAAATGAAGTCCGGTAAGAATTTGCAAGTGGGTTCGCCTGGTATTGGCTGTGGAAGTGTTCCCGGTGTGGGTTGTAGCGCATCTATGGAGTATAGGCTGGTGGTACGCTCTGAGTCAGCCACGATCTGCATCACAGTAAATATAATCCCGTTGTGACTGGTGGTAACTGGCTCTGCCAATACGCGGATAGGGACATCCTGATTTACCAAACCAATACCGGGGATATACCCCAGCGATTTTCCAATGGCATAAGCTACCCCGCTCAAGGCAAGCAGGGTCAGTAGTGCAATCAATATCGCCAGCGCAGGGCGGGCACGTAGTGTTACCCAAAAAGATTTACCTTCGGGTTTCGATAATCGTGAAGTTTTTTGTTTCATTGTAGAGTCCTTTTCGGGTCGAAAAGGATTGGAAGCGGAATCAACTTGAAGGCCCGTTTTGAGCGCTATCATTCCGCGTGCCACAAACTGTTCGCGCAGGGCATCCATCGTATTGGCGCTCGGCTCGGGCACATCCATCGCTTTCCGTATCTGCGATTCAAATTCGGGCAGGTAATCAAGCTTGGACATGTTCAGCCTCCATCCGTACATACAAACGTTCGATGATGCGCTTTACAGATTTTCTAACGGCATCTTCCTTGCGCCCAAGCAACTCGGCGATTTCGACATAGGAGAGGTCAACCACGAAGCGCAAACGCAGTAACTCGCGTTCGTCTTCATCGAGCAGTTGGATTATCAGCCGAAGCGTTTCGACCGTTTGACCCTGGATGACTTTCTCCAGCGTTTCATCGAACACGACGCCGCTCAGCCCCGCTTCTTTCTGGACCTTTGAATGGTCGCGGCGGAAAAAATCCATTGCCTTGCTGCGGGCGACTTGAAAGATCCAAGCCGTGAAATGACCGCGATGTTGATAACGCGGCAGCGCCTCGATCACACTCAGGAAAGTCTGCGCGGTCAGATCGTCAGCATCCGCAGAGTTTTCCACGCGGCTGTAAAAGTAGCGAAAGATTCGCCGCGCATAGAAATCATAGACAGCCGCCAGCGCAGGCGGATCGCCTTTCATTGCTTCAAGTATTAACGCATCCTCCAATTCGGGAGGCGCATCCTTTCGACCCATATTTTGATTTGACATTCATTACCCTTTGCAAAGGAGAATCTACAATATTAAACGCATGTCCCTGTAAAAGCGGACATCTTGTTGGTAACTAAAGCCGTTTCTTGCGAATGTAGTGGGTAAATGTTTTACCGCTTTGGAATGTGTTTAACCGACCAAGCTGTGGCTTGTTTTTTCTGGGTGAATATTTGCTAACGGCAACAGAAGTTAAACAGGGATTTTTTGAAGCAACATGCTCAGTAAAGAGATCAGGTAACACAGAGTAACGATCACAAAGGCTGACAACATTCCGTATTGGAGACCTGGATACAGTGAACCCTGTGGATAAATAAGTTGAAATATCACCCTTGTTAGCCATAAAATACTTGTTGCTGCCAAGATTACGATTATCGAATATCTATTTGACTTGTCTCCATAAATCAACAGCATGTTTACTATGCCAAACAATACTAAAGACAAAGAAAAGAACGCATTAATAGCTCGGACTGCGGCTACCAACTCTGTGGCATTGGCATTAATATATGAGTACCATTTCCATGCTTGGGGTACAAAAAAGTGCCATATACCGAAACCAATGGAAGCAGTGCTGCCAATCATTACTAATATCCTAACAAGTAGATTCATAGCCATATCTCCTGACAATTCTTGAATATGTCTAACGGCTGGTTTTAGGCGGAACGGTTTGCGCTATGCCCCTGTGGGGCACAAGTGAGGCGGGCGTGGACTCTGTTTGAGAGCAGTAAAAACCGAAGCCAGAAAATTGCTTGACACGAAGCGTGCCGCAGACTCCCACACAGCCTGCCCTGAACCTGTCGAAGGATCCACTGCACACTGTGTGGGCAGGTTTTGCAAGACGATTTTGAATTTGAACTTGATACTGCTGGATACGATAAGTTGATTTTTGATAGAATTCGCTTACTATCTCATTATGAGATCATTTTATATGTCCCAATGACCAACAGTTCGCACATGGTACTCATTGTAAAAATATAACTATTTTTCTGTAAATTTATTCTTAGTAAATAACTTGCTCTCAATACTATTAGGAATAATATTAAAAATACAATTGTTGCAATGGTGTATGCTCCAAGTCCGAGAATTGCTGATATTCTTGCTTCATCTTGTTGCTCAAATACACCAAATACGAGGGCGAAAAATCGAATAAACATTTGAAAAAACACAAAGGGATAGGCGTACATCGTTTTATATTTTTCGATAATCAATAAAAAAAGCAGTGATAAAAGTATTGTAAATGCAGGACCACCGATACTAGAATATAACGCATGGCTTGGGTCAATAAAGTATCCGCTTTGGGGCCACACATAATTTAAGCTATAGACCATATTGTTTCCTAAAACCTCTCCAATAATCCAATGTCCAAATTCGTGGAAAAGATATGAAATATATGCGACCGGAATGAACAGTAACATGAATTTCAAACTTAGTTTATTCTCGGCATTTATTGTCATCAAGTTAGTCCTTTATTTTTGATTTAGCATGTATGTTCGTTAAGCCCAACGGTTTGCGTTTTGCGTTATAGGCAGATGGGCGGGCATGGACTCTGTTTGGTAGCAGTACAAACTCGACGCCAGAGAAATGCCAGATGCGAAGCGTCCCGCCTATCCTGTGTTGGATCGCTTGGGCTACACTGCTGCCTTGTCGCCAGTAGCAAAGTATTCCAGTTTTGCGCCCATAACTTTTTTGGGGACTATTCAGGCAGATTCAAGAGCGCGTTTTTCCCACTGTTCGACGTTTACACCTTTGATCAAAAGCCATAAAAGCAATAATACTTCCCCGATAAATGTAAACTGGGACATGTCTATATTAAGGTTGGGCAAAAGAAATAACGCAACGGAATCTACTAAATAGCCAAAGCCAGCCACTATTATCAAAATGCCGATAAGTTTCGGAATAAAATTTGATTTTAAAATTAAATAGCCTAAAGGAAGCAACCAAAGACCCCAAAATATCGCGGCAATGAAAGCCCCATAATGGCTCAAGTCGAGAAAAAACATTACTTGGGAATATAACTGGTCTACGCTGAATACTTTCAGATAGTCAGCGCCGTTTAGTAGTAGCAGAACAGCAAAATGGTTAATCTCGTTGAGCATTGCGATCGGAGTTGCGGCCAATGTGAATATGATCATAAGAGTAGCTTGGTTTTTATTAACTGATTTGAACAACTTGTATAAAAAGAAGGCTACTGACGCCGTGACGATTGGAGTCATTAAAGCACTCAAGATACTGAGACGGAACAACAATGTATGAGTCATAATATTACTGACTGTTGCCACGGCATTTCCAGGCACAGTAATGGATGGAATATACTCGAGACCGAAGAAGGCAAGCGGAGCCAAAAGTAGATACAAGAATCCAGCGGTTCTTGCGGTTTTGTTTGAATTCATTTTAATACTCCTTTTTTTGAACGATATGGATGAGTTTCATTAATTTGGACTTGAATAAAATTGTTGTCGCCACCCGGTTACCGGGGTTGAAATGGGCTGGAAATGTTATCAAAGGCAAACCTCCTTTCCAAGTAGCTTTTACTATTTGACATCTGACCGCTCACGCGTCCGCCCGGCCGGGTTCAATACGATTGACCGAGACCAATGGCATTCCTAAATCGCGCACTTTTTTTAACAATCCATGCAATGCCGCCTGATCAACTACCGGGCCGGTTAAGAGAGTATCGCCGTTCTCTTCCAGCGTGATGGTCAGGCCGCCAAACCAGTCCGTCCATTGAGAACCCAAATGGCCCTTGAGCCTGATCTGATAAACCACGGGTTGACTTGGAGTCGGTTTTGGTTTGAGTTCGTTTGACATCACCTTGTACCTTTTGTGGCCGGTCATTACAGTCCGTGCCACTTGCTCATGGTCCCGGTCTTTGCACGGGAATATACAAGTAGCATATCTGCAATACGGTATTGACGTACAGATACTAAAGTATTGTTTGGGGGTATTGTTTTGGAGCTACTGAGATGATGGAAGTTTAAAGCTTTTATGACCCCACTTGTGTGCAATCCTTGATACCAGGTTTGCGGGTAAACCGATTTATAGGCTACAACAAACCCAACTCGCGGGCACGCGCCACAGCTTCGGTGCGCCTTTGAACCTGTAGCTTGTCAAAGATTATCCGACTGTGCCCTTTAACAGTACTCAAAGCGAGGAAAAGCCGCTCGCTGATCTCGCGATTCGAGAGGCCCTGGGCAATGAGATGTAGTACTTCCAGCTCGCGCTGGCTTAATGGCTCAATAAGAGGCTGGGCAGGTGGCAGATAAGGTTTGTCTTCGCTCTTCTGCGCCTCAGCATCAAATGCAGCCAGCAACTTACCTGTATAGTCCGGCATAATCCCATGAGCAGCTGCTTCGGACAATAGCCTGGTCATCGGGATACCTTCATCGACAAAGATGCGGATGAAGCCGCTCGGCTCTGCCAATGCCAACGCCTCACCCAACACTTGCACAGCCTTGTCCTTTTCCCCAGACGCATGGTGAGCGACTGCCTGTAGAACCATTACCTTGAGCCGTTCGTCCGCCCAACCTTTTGCTTCCATCTGTTGGCGCAACGGCTCCAGCGCCGCCAGTGCCGCGGACGAGTCTCCCTGGGCCAGAAGTACCCGGGCCTGGCTGTGGGGGAGTTCGTGCGTTTGAGCCAGATGAGCGGCTGCCGCGAGGTTGCCCTGGTGTAGCAACATAAGCACTTGTGCGGCAGCTATCTCAAGTGTCAGACCCACGAAGTTATTCTGGCGCACGAACTGATCGGCCTCAGCCAAAACAACTGCTGCACCTGCCACATCTCCCTGTGCAAGTTTCATGCGGGCGAGAAACACCCCACAGGAAGCGACCGTGCCAGTATTTTCTACCTGCCGTGCCAGTTGGAGGCTCAGTTGGCTGTGTTTCTCAGCCGCCTCCACATCGTTCCATTCGTAGAATATACGCGCTAGGCCAAGATGCGCTTCGCAGGTGAAGGGCTGCGGCTTATCACCAAACAGTCTCAAGACTCGCCGGTAGGTCTCGGCCGCCAGAGAGAGCTGGTTTTCTGCTTCCTGGATGTTGCCCAGGCTGGTCATTGCTGCTAGGGTGAACATAATATTCCCGGATGCCTGGCCTATAGATATGGCTTCGGTATAGGCCTGGCTGGCCGCAGCACGATTCCCCTGGAGACCATAGGCTCTCCCAAGCGCCCAAGTAGTGGTAGTGCGAACAGTCAGGTTGTCGGGGTGCAAAAACTCCAAGGCGCGGCGCGACTGGGCAATAATGGTTTCTATCTGATTCAGAGGGATAGCCAACACGGCCCGCATGGACGCAATTTGCCCAACAAGATCTTGGGTCCTGTTGTCCGGCTCGGTGCTTTTCAGGGATGCTTCAGCAGCTTGTAGTTTCTGTTCGATGCCAGCGCTTTGACCGCTAAACAATAACAATGAGGCATACATCACCCACAACGAGGGCCTGGCATCCAATACCATCGTCGGCAGCGACTCCAGCCAGTGAAGGACAGGTCCCACCACCCCGCGATAGTGCAGGGGCATTCCCTTTCCTTCTACCAGGCGCTCGGCGCGCTCAACATCATTGGCGGCGGCAGCGTGGTGAAAAGCTTCAATCTCCAGACCATTGTCTTCATACCATACGCTGGCGCGTATGTGGTATTCGGCTATGCCCTTACCCTCATCCCCTGCTGATGAAGCGAGGCTCTGGTGCAGTCGCTGGCGCAGCAAATCCGCAAATAGATGGTGATAGCGGTACCAGCGCCGCTCGCTATCCAGTGGCACGATGAACAGGTTAGTACGTTCAAGATATTCCAAGGTTTCCTGCCCGGATGTAGAAGGGGCAGGTAGTACGGCATCACAAAGGGGTCCGCACATTCGGTCAAGGATTGAAGTGCACAGCAGAAAAGTCTGGATGCTTTCGGTCTGCTGTTGCAGGACTTCTTCGACCAGATAGTCGAGCACGAAATGGTGACTGCCGCTGAAAGATTTGATGAAGCTGGCGGTATCTTGATGTCCCTGCATGGAAAGCGCAGCTAATTGCAGACCAGCAATCCAACCTTCGGTGCGGGTTTCCAGTGCGGCGATGTCTTCCGCTGAGAGGTTTAGTCCCATCATCTGGTTGAGAAAATCAGCGGACTCGATAGGAGTGAAACGTAAATCGGCAGCACGTAGTTCGGTCAATTGGCCCCGGACGCGTAAGCGGGCCAGGGGCAACTGGGGATCCTCACGGGTGGTGATGACTAGGTGCATCTGCGGCGGCGGGCGCTCAAGCAGAAAGGTGATTGCGTTGTCTACTGGTTTGGAATCAATAATGTGATAATCATCAAGGACAAGGATGAAATTATCTGGGATGGTGGCGATTTCATTGAGCAGGGTTGTCAGAATCGATTTGGTTGGTGGTGGTTGGGGAGATTGGAGCACACCTAATACACCTGCTCCAATATTCGCCATAATCGTCTGTAAAGCAGCGACGAGGTAAGTCAGAAAGATTGTGGGATCGTTGTCTCCTTCATCCAACGACAGCCAGGCGACCGGTTGCCCACAACTTGCGACCCATTCGCTGATCAGCGTGGTCTTGCCAAACCCGGCGGAGGCAGAGATGATGGTAAGTTTGCGGCTTGAAGAGAGACCCTCGTTCAGCCGCTCGATCAGGCGCGGGCGGACGACAATTTTAGGTCGAGGCAGGGGGATATAAAGTTTCGTAGCCAAAATTGGCGTGGGCATAGATCAAGTATAAAGCAAATCCCCAAAATTTTAAAAGAGGCAAAACTTAACGGCTTACGACTTACGACTTACGACTTACGGCTTACCTCGACGCACTTTTCTGGAGTCGCGTGGCGCCCTGTAAGAGTAGTGGTTTGTGGGCGGGACGAGATTCACTTCGAGAGCCAAAAAACTCCACGTCAGAAAAATACTAGAAAACCGCGCCGAATCCCACTTGTCGGCTGCACGCTTTGTTGGGCGGCTTACGGAACGCAAGGTACGCCGCACGAAGTAAAGCCAACTAGTCTTATTACATGATTTTACACTCAACTCAGTCTATGGCAAGAGCCAACAAGTATCCTGTATCATAGGGTATCTGGTTTATTTGGTTGTAATTTTTTTGCCATGAATGGTAGTAATGCTATTCAGGTTAACTGAAGTTGCCTAACAGAAAGACCGGTGGTGTGAAAGAAGCCGATGAGCAAATCTGGTCGACGATGCAAACGAGCAAAGCCGCGCTCCAACATGGAGCGAATTTCATCTTTGCTTTCAGGACGAGCATTTTTGAGGCGTTGCTTGACATTGCCATGACAATACTCTTCCGGGTTAAGTTGTGGAGCATACACAGGCAACTCTTCAACAAGGATTTCAGGCTGATGTTGCAAATATGCTTTCGTCTTTTTGCTGGTATGAATACTGGCTCGGTCCCAAACCAAAATGAACTTGCTTGGAATTTGTCGTTGAGCATGTCTCAACGCCGTAATCAGCGTTTCACTGTTGACCGAACCTTCAAAATGCTTTTTGTAGATTTTGCCTGAAAGCGTGAGCGCTACCGCAATGGATACTGCGCGACGTTCCTTTGTAACCGTGCGGAAGATAGGACATTTTCCTCGACGCACCCAAGTTGTCGCCAGTTGTTCTTGAAAGGAAAAGCCGAATTCACCCCAAAACACGATTTTTGCTTCGAGCCGCCGCGACTTTTTTTATCCTTGGCCAATCTCGTTGCCACCACGCCTCCACCAAAGCCTTGTTTTGTTCAACCGCTTGCGGCAGAGGTTTTTGCGGGCTGAAACCTAAATTTCGCAACAAGCGATTGAGGTAGTTGGGATGATAGCCAACCTCAAATTTCTGCTGGATTAACTGTCGCACGCGTTTCAATGTCCAGCGATCGGTTGGAAATTCATTCGCTAATGTATCGTAATCCAACATGTATTTCAATTTCTACTTTTTCGATCGACTCAGTTTTGATTGACTACCTGCGCTATTCTTAACAACATTTATGCTGTCACACTTTTGCTTATCATGTTACTTTTATATCATCACTCACCTTACCCGGAATGTCCCGAAGGTTGTTGTAATTTAAGCCTGTTTTGGGAGTAAGCCTTTGGGACAGTGCGTAACATCAGATCATCATTTAGAAAAATCCACTGCCGAAAAAGACTATCTCTACCCACAGTCTTTTTTCTTGCGCTGTTGAACGAGATTTACGCGGGGTTGGGCGCAATATTAATCCCTGCGAACAATTCCCTTTTGCCACGCATACGCCGCCACTTGTGTGCGATCAGCAAGATGAAGTTTGCTCAGGATGTTGCTGACATGTCCCTTGACGGTGTTCTCACTGATGAATAATTTTTCAGCAATCTGATTGTTCGTCAGTCCATTGGCGATCAACTTGAGGACCTCCAGTTCGCGTTCGGTCAGGTAGGCCGAGAGGGAGTCGCCGTCCGCCGCGTTTTCGCCGCGCAAGTTCCGCAGGACGCGCGCCGCGACAAAGGGGTGCAGAGTCACTTCGCCGCGCACCGCGCGCTGGATGATATCAGCCAGTTTATCCATTTTCATGTCTTTCAAAATATAGGAGATGGCGCCTGCTTTCAACGCGGGGAAGATATGTTCATCTTCGTGGTAGGAAGTCAATACAACCACCTGCGTGCGGGGGCTGACCTTTTTTACTTCGCGGGTGGTCTCGATGCCGTCCATGCCGGGCATGATCAAGTCCATCAAGACAACATCCGGGATCTGTTCGCTGACCATTTTTACGGCTTCCTCTCCTGACGCGGCTTCGCCGATCACGTGAAAATCGGGCAGGGTTTCAAGGTATGAACGGAGTCCGCTTCTTACCACCTCGTGGTCGTCCACAATCAAGATGCTGATTCTATCTACCATTTTTATTCTCCTGAGGTAATCTGGGACGGCATACTCACGTTGACGCTCGTTCCCTTTCCAATGATGCTTTCGATGATCACTTGCCCACTGATGCTTTCAGCGCGTTCCCGAATGGAGCGCAAGCCGATTCCGTTTGGTTTTTGCTTCGGATCGAATCCGCGCCCATTGTCTGAAATGCGCAGGCAGACAGCTTCATCGGTATAGTTGATGGAAATTTCAACTTTGCTGGCGTGACTGTGACGGGCAACATTCGCCAGCGATTCTTGGGCGATGCGATAAAGCGCCTGTTCTATGTTGAGCGGCAGTCGCCGCGCGCCTTCAACGTTAATACTGACTGTGATGTCGTTGCGACTCTCCCATTCGAACAGGTATTCGCGCAAGGAGGTTACCAATCCTTTTTCCTTAAGCGCCAGTGGATACATCTCTTGGATCAGGAAGGTCAATTCCTGAATTACATCATAGACGAGATTTTCAGCCTCGTTTAAATGTTCCTGTGCAGATTTTGGATTGTTCTGAATGGTGCCGCTGGCAGTTCCAATCTGTGCCAGCGCGGCAAAAGCTTTTTGTTTGGCGCTATCGTGCAGGTCGCGGGCAAGGCGGTTGCGCTCCTCGATGATTGCCAATTCCTTGTTTTGTTTGAACAGGAGCTCAATTTCGCGCGTGCGTTCCTGTACCTCGCGTTCCAGTTCGAGTCGGCGTGATTCAATGCCATGAATACGCAAACGGTAGCCGCCCCAAACAATTCCAATTGCCATTAATCCTGTAAGCATATAAAACCACCGCGTCTGCCAGAAGGGAGGAATAACCGTGACTTTGATGGTTGCGCCGCTTTCATTCCAAACGTCCTCATTGTTGGAGCCTTTCAGTCGCAAAATATATTCGCCGCCGGACAGGTTAGTGTAACGTCCCTCGTGTTTGTTGCCGATTTCGTTCCAGCCCGTGTCAAAATTTTCCAGCATGTACGCATGCTGATTCTTTTTCGGTTCGGCAAAACTCAGGGATGCGAACTCAAATTCAAAGGAATTTTGGGGCCATTTTAGAACGAGTTCCTGAAGGTCTTCGATTGAGACTGTCGTTTGAAAAGTCTTTTCATTTTGTGTTAACGAGGTAAGCGTCACTAGCGGCGGGTAATTATTGGGGTAATTTTTGGAAGGGGTGAACAGGTTAATACCGTTAACGCCTCCGATGTAAATATCGCCGTTTGTACTATGCGCGCATGCGCCCGAGTTGAATTCATTGCTTTGCAAACCATCGCCAGTCGTGTAATTTTGGAAAGTTACCGTGCGCGAGTCGAAGCGGGATAGACCATAATTGGTTGTCAGCCACATGGTTCCCTGTTCGTCGGGAATAATACAGTAAATGAAATTATTGGGCAGTCCCTGACGTTCTGTAAAAATGGTAAAGGCATCTGTGATTGGGTCATATTTGTTCAAACCTCCCCCGGCAGTCCCCAACCAGATGGTTCCCAGGGCATCCTGATAAATTGACATAACCACGTTTTGTCCTAGGCTTTTGGGGTCATTGGCGTCATTCTCATAGTAGCGAAAGGAATTGTTTTTCCGGTCAAGGCGATATGCGCCCATGCCAAATGTGCCGACCCACAGAAATCCGTCACGGTCTTGAAAGATTGCCATTACATTTTCGGATGTCGCTCCATTCGGTTTAGCCGGATCTGTGATATGAGTAAATATCCCCGTCGCGCGGTCGTAGCGATCCAAACCCCGATTGGTTCCCACCCAGAATACATCATCCGGACTTTCATATAATGCAAATATATTATCACCCCGAATGCTGGTCTCAGGGTTTTCTTTGTTGGACGTATGATGGGTGAATGTACCTGTACGCTCGTTCATTTGATCCAATCCATTGCCTGTACCAACCCATAGTGTGCCAGTATGGTCACGATAAACCGCGCCAACCATTGAATTATTCAGGCTATTGGGATTATCGAGATTATTCTCATAACGGATTGTTTGTCCGGTTGCAGGATCGAAACGGGTCAATCCTTCGCCGAGACTGCCAATCCAGGCAACGCCAGATGGGTCTGCATAAATACTGAAGATTCCGCCGGAGGGAAATCTTTTTGGGTTTTCCGGATCAAAACCATAATGGCTAAATTTATCCAGTGCGGAGTTGTGTTTATTGACGCCCCCGCCCCAAGTTCCAACCCAGAGTATGCCTTCGCGGTCCTCGTAAAGCGAAAAAACTGTGCTGCTGCTCAAACTGTAGGGGATCAATGGGTTGGAGATGTAACGGGTAAATTTACCGGTGTTTTCATCGAAGCGATTTAAACCAAATTTGGTGCCAATCCAAAATCTTCCAGCTTTATCCAACAACAGCGCTAAGACTGAGTTGTTGCTGAGCGCGGATGAGTCGGAAGCGGATCCCATATAACGTTGGAATTGACCGGTGGTTGGGGTGAAACGGTTGAGTCCCTTGTCTGTGCCAACCCATAGATTCCCTTTTGCATCCTCGAGAATGACCTGCACATAATCTGAACTGATGGAATTGATAAGGTCCGGGTTGGTACGAAAATGCTGGAATTTACCTGTGGCTGGATCGAATAATTCCAACCCGCCGCCCAGAGTTCCAATCCACAGATTGTCTTTTTGATCTTGATAGATCGTGTGGATATTATTATCGCTCAGGCTGTTTGGATCTTTGGGGTTGTTACGATAGTGCGTAAACGAACCGGTGACAGGATCAAATTTATTCAGTCCATCTTCAGAGCCAACCCAGAGAGCGCCTGACCTATCTTGCAGTATGGCAGAAACTGTGCCGGCGCCGATACTGGCAGACTCTTTGGGATTATGAAAATAGCGGGTGAAGGTATCGGTGTGAGGGTCGTATTTATTCAATCCGCCCTGATAAGCGCCGACCCAGATGTTTCCTTCTTTATCCTCGAAAAGCGATTCAACCCAACCTGCGCTGAGGCTGGCGGGGTCTTCAGGATCAGATTTATAAATTTTGAAGTTATAGCCATCGTAACGATTTAGACCGTCTTGTGTGCCAAACCAGAGGAAGCCCCGTCGGTCTTGCAGGATGACATTGACGACGCTTTGCGAGAGTCCTTCTTCCGTGCCGATTTTTTGAAAATGGATTATGGCATTGGGACGCAGAGGCGCGGCGATTTTGGGAGAAGACGGTGGATTTGGTTGTTTCGTCGGGAAAATGGAAACGCCAGCCTCAGAACAAGAAGCCAGCAAAATGGTCAGGAGCAGGACCAGGGGAAATCTGAGTCGGGGGTGTGAAATTTTTTTCGGCACTCTAAGTCCATATCCGCGCATTAATTAAGTAAGAAAGCACGTTTGCACTATTTTATTACACTTTGTCTTGAAGCGTCTGAATCGGCAGGACGTTTTTTTCCATTCTGTGGGATGGTTATTTTTTGACGGATATGCTTCTGTGGAGGGGGAAAAAATACTCCGCAACATGAATATAAACCCGTTGCTAGTCTCGTGTGATTTTCCCTGTTCTCTTGTAATATTCGATTGCATTATCGTCTGTTCATTTGGCTGGCGAAAGATGCAAAACGAGATCATCGTTCCATGAGGCCTTCCTTACTTTTTTTCTCCTCCAGAGAAGAGGCTTTAGATGGTGGGCGATGAAGCAGGGCAGATAGTTTTTATTGTAATGACTGCCCTCAATGTTAGGGAATGGGCGCTTAAATTTTGGAATGGGGATCGCAGACCCTTGACCCGGCTTGAGCGCCCATATCAACGGGTACTAGCCGCAGTTTGAAATGGCGGTTTAAATTTACTGAAATTTCAAGGAGGTGGTTAACATCAAAATTGAATAGGTTCGTAAGGTGCGTCCGTATTTCTTTCTGTAAAAAAAACATGAGGAGAATTGAAATGTCACGAAAGTTTCTTACCTTGGTAAGTTTGCTCGCCATTGCGAGCATCATGCTCGCTTCCTGCGGGCAGACTGCCCCCGCCGCGACAGAGCCGACCGTTGCACAGGCGCCTGCTGGCGTAACGGAAGCCCCCACCGCGGCTCCCACCGAGCCCCCCACGACCCGCACAGGCGCATGGGTGGATGAGGTTGTCTTCACCTCGATTGATGAAGCGCCCAATGCTGTTGCGCAACTTCAGGCAGGGCAGTTGGATATGTATCCATCCCAGTCTTCAGATCCTGACACCTACAACATTGTTAAATCTGACCCCAACCTGGCCTACAGCAATTCCTATGGCTATTGGGTCAGCCTTTTGTTCAACGATGCGGTGTTCAATAATGGCAAGTTAAATCCCTTCTCCAATCCCAAGATTCGCGAAGCAGTCAACTGGCTGATTGACCGCGATTATATTGTTCAGGAGGGCATGGGTGGATTGGGCAAGCCGCGCTATGTTCCAATCCTGAGCGCCTTCCCCGATTATGCGCGTTATGCCGACTTGGCGCGCCCAATTGAAGCCAAATATGCCTACAACTTTGACAAGGCTAATTCGACCATCTCCACAGAGATCGAGGCAATGGGCGCTAAAAAGAACGCGGATGGCAAGTGGACGTACAATGACGAACCCATCGTCCTTATTGCCTTGATACGTTCAGAGGATGAACGTGAGTTCATCGGCAACTACGTATGTGATCAATTTGAAAAAATTGGTTTCACCTGTGACCGCCAGGTACGCACACGCACCGAACTGGCTCCCATCTGGCAGCAGGGCGTGGTGGAAAATGGCGTGTTCAACTTCTACACTGGCACCAACTATTGGCCCAACCTGCTGCGTGATGAAGGTTCCGGCTTCCTGCAAAATTACTGCCCCGATGTAGCCAGTTCCACGACCGAGGCGGCTTTCACCTGCACCGAAGAATTACATACCGCCGCGCAGGCGTTGTATACCAACAACTTCAAGACAATGGAAGAACGCCGCCAATTGTTTGCGACCGCGCTTCCACTATCCTTGGAAAATTCATCCTATTTGCCGGTAGTGGACAAAATTGGCTTTTTCCCGCAAAGGGCAGGAATTATCGTTGCATCCGACCTGAGCGCGGGTGTGAGCGGTTCCACTCTGTGGCCATACACAGTCCGTTGGGCAGGCAAGGAAGGCGGCGTGATCCGCAGCGCTAACCAGGGTATCCTGACCGGTCCGTGGAACCCCATTGCCGGTCATAACTGGAACCAGGAATTGAACCTGATCTATGCCACACAGGATGTCGGCGCGTTTGCCGATCCTTACACCGGCTTGTATTGGCCCCAGCGCCTCGAAAAGGCGGATGTGAAAGCGGTGGAAGGGACTCCCATCAGCGCGACACTGGATTGGGTCACTCTCGAAACAGCGCCTGAGATCAAAGTTCCAGCCGATGCGTGGGTGGATTGGAACGGCGAGAAGCAAGTCTTCGTTACCGCGGGAGAAAAATTCCCCGATGGGTTGACCGCGAAGTCTGTCACCACCGTCACGTATCCTGCCGATTTATTTGACAAGGTCAAGTACCATGACGGCAGCAAACTCTCCATGGCTGACTTCGTGCTGTTGATGATCCTGCAATGGGATACCTGTGACCCCAAGAGCGCCATCTACGATGAGACGAATGTCCCGAACTGCGACACTTTTAAGTCACACTTCAAGGGCGTAAAAATCGTTTCCACCGATCCGCTCGTGATTGAAACCTACGATGACACCGTTTCGCTTGACGCTGAAGTGCAGGTTGGAAACATCGGCGGCACGCAGCCTGGAGCCGCAAATAACTGGTTCCCAGTCACAGCGACTGGTCCGTTGGCGTGGCACACCTATGTTCCGGCATATCTTGCTGAGAGCAAAAGCGAACTGGCTTTTTCAACCAACAAGTCCACAGCTCTGGGCGTGGATTGGACGAACTTCATTGCTGGCCCTTCGCTTGAGATTATGAAGAAGTATCTTGATCAGGCGCAGAGTGAGAATCTCATTCCCTACGAACCCACCCTCGGAAAATACATTACTGCCGACGATGCCAAGATGCGTTATGAGAATATCCAGAAATGGTATGCAGATCACAATCACTTCTGGGTTGGTACCGGCGTGTTCTACATTGACGAAGTGAATCCGGTCGAAGGTTCTGTCGTGGCGAAACGCTTTGAAGACTACCCCGATCTCGCCGACAAATGGAGCCGCTTCGGCGAACCGATGATCGCAGTAGCTGACGTCACTGGTCCAGCAGAAGTATCCCAGAGCGGCGAAGCCACGTTCGATGCTTTCGTGTCCTTCAAGGATAAAGCGTATCCACAAGCCGACATTGACAAGGTGACTTACCTGTTGTACGACACAGAAGGCAACCTGGTTTTGAGCGGCGAAGCGCCCGTCGTTGCCGATGGGCAGTATTCGGTCACATTGACGGCGGCGCAACTCGCAAAGTTGCCGGCAGGTTCGGCAAAGATTGAGTTTGTCGTCTCGTCCAAAATGGTCGCTATCCCGACCTTTGCTGGTTTTGAATTTACGGTAACCCCGTAATCGTAACTGTTATGAAATTTGGATAGGGGCATTACAGCCCCTATCCAAATTTATGTGATTTTGGAGTCATGCCGTTTACTGCCTGAAATGTCCATCAGCAGGCAGATGGACTCCAGAATAGTAGTTTGTCTGTTAGGGAGAAGTCCCATGAATACCGATACAAAAAACGATGTGCGACAACCTGAAGCATCCGGTCAGAAAAGAACATCCATCAATTCTTTTCTGCATAGCAATTCTTTTATGCGTTTGCTCAAGTATTCAGTGACGCGGCTGGCGTCTCTGTTGTTTTCAGTGGTGATTGCCATTTTCCTGACCATTCTGATTGCTAATATGGGTGGTTATGTGGATCAAATCCGTCTGGGCGAGATCCGCGAGATGGTCGTCCAGTCCGTCCGCGGCAATACCGCCAATCGCGGTTTGCCGCCGGAAAAGTTTCAGACATTGGTGGATGATCTGGTCTATCAGGAAGCGCACGCGCAAGGGCTTGACCAGCCTTTAATGGTGCGCGCAGCGCGCTATATGAAAAAAGCATTGGCGCTCGACCTGGGCAACGCGTTGCGCATGACCAGTGATAGCGGTTCCAAACAGGTACGTATCATCATTCTTGAGCGCCTGCCTCCCACGCTTCTTTTATGGGGCGTCTCCGGCATACTCCTATTTTTTATTGAAATTAGTGTTGCCTTGTCCATATCCCGGAAGTATGGAAGTTGGTTGGATAAGTTTTTCGTAAGTATGGCGCCCTTTTCCACAGCGCCCGGCTGGTTTTATGGAATTTTTATGATCCTGATCTTTGCATCCTATTTTCGGATATTGCCCTTTGGAGGTATGGTGGATGCCCCCATACCTAAAACCACCCTGGACTACAGCCTTAGCCTGCTCAAGCATATGATTCTGCCCACCATGGCATTGACCCTGACATCTTTCTTCCTTAATGTTTATCAGTGGCGCACGTTCTTCCTCATCTATTCTACTGAAGAGTACGTTGAAATTGCCAAAGCCAAGGGTTTATCAAACAGGGCAATTGAGCGCGACTACGTTTTGAGGCCCACCTTGCCCAATATCATCACCAGCTTCGCGCTGACCCTCATTGCCCTGTGGCTGGGCGGACCCATTACCGAAACAATTTTCCAATGGCCGGGCTTAGGACGTGCCTTTTATCAGGCAGTACAGTTCTATGATACGCCCGTTATCCTCGGGCAAACAGTTATCTATGCCTATATGCTGGCGTTCACGGTTTTCCTGCTGGATTATATCTACGCACTGGTTGATCCGCGCGTCAAAATTGGACAGGGAGGTAGTTCATGAAACAGATCAAACGTTCGTTCCGCGAACTTTTACGTTACCCATCCGCCATCATCGGTATGGTAATGATCCTGATGGCAGTACTACTCTCGCTCTATACCATGATTACCATTCCCTACAACGAAGCGATTCGCCTGTGGCGCGGCTCCGAAGACGATTGGTATAAATATCCCAAACAAGCCGTGCCTGCGTGGACAAATACCTTCTCCAAGAAAAAACAGCCGATCTCATTCTTCTTGAATAGCGCCGAACCAAAAACAAACTCAAGTGTAATGGTAACAAAGGAGATCGAAACACGGCAGGATGGCACGCGAAAGGTCACCATCACGTATACCTTTGATTATCAGTACGACGATTTTCCTCAGGATATCATTCTCTACACATACACGAACGACGCCAGCAAAAAGCCGCTTGTTGGCGTGACGTGGCTCACACCCGATGGACGCAAAATCAACATGGCAAGTTACTCTGTTTCCCAGCGGGGTGTGTACCGCATCTCCCAAGATGAGAAGTTGAGCCGCATCCTGCGGACAAAACCGATCGAAGGCTTGTTCGCTGACCCTGCATCCAAAGACACCCCCATCCCGCTCAAAGGCACTTATCAGATGATCGTTACCACAAACCTGTACGAGTCATCTGCCGGCTTGGATGCGGAATTTGTTTTGCATGGCACGCTCTACGGTCTGGCTGGCACTGACTTCAAGCGCCGTGACCTGACGATTGGCTTGATGTGGGGAATGCCGATCGCCCTTGCCTTTGGCTTGCTTGCTGCTCTCGGCACTACGATCACAACCCTGGTGATTGCCGCGATAGGCACATGGTACGGAGGGTGGGTGGATGACCTCATCCAGCGCATTACTGAAATCAACTCGGTGTTGCCCTTCTTCCCCATACTAATCATGATTGGCACGTTCTACTCGCGCAGTATCTGGTTGATACTGGGTGCGACCATTTTGTTGAATATCTTCGGATTGAGCATTAAGAACTTCAGGGCTATCTTCATGCAGATCAAGGAAGCGCCTTACATTGAAGCGGCTCGTTCCTACGGCGCCAGCGACTTGCGCATCATCATCCGTTATCTGACCCCGCGCGTGATTCCTATGCTCATTCCGCAACTGGTGACGCTGGTGCCGGGCTATGTCTTTCTGGAAGCGGGCTTGGCTGTTTTGGGATTGGGAGATCCTTTTGTGCCTACCTGGGGCAAGATCATTAACGATGCCAGGACGAGCGGTGCGCTGTTCGAAGGCCTTTACTACTGGATTTTGGAGCCGGCGGCATTGCTGATGGTCACTGGCCTGGCATTTGCTTTGCTGGGCTTTGCTCTGGATCGCGTCTTTAATCCACGGTTAAGAGAGATGTAACATGGCTGAAAAAATTCTGTTGGACGTCAAAGATTTGGTCCTGTATTTCCAAACCACAAATGGTACGGTGCAGGCTGTGGATGGCGTGGATTTTTCTCTAGATTACCACAAGGCCGTCGTCATTCTGGGTGAGTCGGGTTGTGGCAAGAGTTCTCTGGCAAAAGCGCTTTTGCGCCTGTTGCCGCGCAATGCAGGAAAATATTCCGGTCAAATTTATCTTCAAGACGTGGATACCATGACTTTGAATGACGATGACTACCGCCGCAATGTTCGCTGGGTCGGAATGTCGCTAGTTCCGCAGGCGGCGATGAACGCTCTTAATCCGGTGTTTACGGTGGGACATCAAGTAGCGGAACCGAGCATGGTTCATCTTGGCTTGAAAAAAGATCAAGCCCTCGAACAGGCTCGCAAAATGTTCCAACATGTGGGCGTGCCGAACGATTTCCTGAACCGTTACCCGTTCGAGTTGAGCGGCGGGATGCGTCAGCGTGTGGCGCTTGCCATGGCATTGGTCACATCACCAAGTTTGGTTGTGCTGGACGAACCGACCTCGGCATTGGATGTATTGACACAGGCAAACATCTTCAATGTCTTGAAACGTATCAAAAGTGAATTGGGGACGAGTTTCATCCTCATCACCCACGATATTGCCACCTCAAGTGAACTGGCGGATTATGTGGCGGTGATGTACGCAGGCCAGATCGTCGAAGTGGGCGATTCCTTCCGCTTCTTTGCCGGTCCGCTCCATCCTTATTCAAAAAAGCTGATGGCAAGCGTACCGACCTTGCGCGGCAAGAAGGAACTTGAATTCATCACCGGACAGCCACCCAGTTTGATCGGTCTTCCGCAAGGTTGCCGGTTCGCGGCGCGTTGTCCATCCCGTTTTGAGAAGTGTGAGAAAGATCCTCCGACAGTGGCGAAAGATGGGCGCAGAGTCAAATGCTGGTTGTATTCTTGAGCATAGGAGCATGGTATGTCTGTTGATACGAACATGATGAGCAAAGAGATGGCACAAAATCCTGCGCAGGACAGCGCACTTTTATCAATCCAGAATTTACAGGTGTGGTTCGAGTTGAGGCGTTTTGGATTTGGACACGCCGGGTATGTTCGGGCGGTAGACGGAGTCAGTTTTGATTTACACGCAGGCGAAGCGATTGCCGTGGTCGGCGAAAGCGGCTGCGGCAAATCCAGCTTGATGAAGACGATTTTGGCTCTTTACAAGCCCACCAAAGGTGATGTGGTCTTTAACAACAAGAAGCACAGTGAACTTGATAGGCAGGGGATACGCTGGTATCGTTCTCAAGTAGGTTATGTCCAACAGGATCCTTATGGTGCGTTGGCGCCTTTCATGAACGTTCATCAAATATTGGAAGAGCCGTTGGTCATCGGCGGAATCAAGAACAGAGATGAACGCGAGCGACGTATTCGAAAGGCGATGGAGGAAGTTAAAATGCACCCTGTGGAAGACTTCCTGGAGAAATTTCCCCATATGTTAAGCGGAGGTCAGCAGCAGCGCGTGGTGATCGCCCGTGCCATGATCATGGAGCCGAAACTTCTGGTAGCTGATGAGCCGGTCTCGATGCTGGATGCTTCTGTCCGCGTGGAAATCCTGAAACTCCTGCGCGGCTTGCAGGAAAAACATAACCTTTCGGTCATTTATATCACGCATGATCTTTCAACCGTGAGTTATTTCTCCGAACGGATTTTTGTCATGTATGCGGGCAGACTGGTCGAGAAAGCCCCCGTGGATAGTCTTTTGCAAAACCCACTGCATCCATATACTCATGCGCTTCTCGAAGGGACATCCGACCCGGATGCAAACAATGCTTTGACCTTCAAGGAAGTACCGCCCGGCGAACCACCGAGTCTGGTCAATCCTCCGGCGGGGTGCCGCTATCACCCGCGTTGTCCGCGCATCATGAAAGGTTTATGTGACGTGGAAACTCCACCAGAATTTGAGAGTGATGCAGGGCATCTAACAGCGTGCTGGTTGTACAAATGAAAATGTTATCTCCAAAAACACTTCTCTTCATTGGGTTTTCCCTTGCGTTGACAGGGGCTTTCCTGCCTTTCTTGATGGTTATCCATGTCCTGGATTCGACCTTCTTCCTAAATTTTTTCTCCTTCGGGGCGCAGGTGACAGGTTTGTTTCTCGGCATGATCGGAACAGCTTATTATGTCAGTTGGAGAAAACGCTGATCGTAATTGCTCTCTATCATGTCGGTATTACAAAACAATTGGGGACATCGTTGGATGAAATTCTACATGCGGTATTAATTGGCTTGCCGCCTGCTGGTCACAAAGTTACTCAGGTTCTGCCGCTGATTGTTGAATCCTATCAGGAGTGAGACGTTTGGATAAATGTGGAATCGGAGTAATGACTGGAGAATAATAGGATGATTTCCCAGGTCGGAAATCATTCCCAGTGAACGGGGAAAAGAACCTTCCTTGTGGGAGGCAGCCGGACAATAAAGGACACCACAATGAATGGTATACAACCACTAGATGAGTCAGGTTTCATAGGCGGAATCAAAGCCCGTTTCACATCGAGTTCCTTCATGCGGATTGCAAAATACGTCATTGTCAAGACGGCATCGTCGTTGTTGTCCGTCATCGTTGGCATCTATATCACCATTCTTGTCATCAATCTCGGCGGTTATGTTGACAAAGTATTCGAGTCGGATGTGACAGACATAATTACCGGTTTTGCCCAGAGCGACGAGGCAAGGGGAATGACATACGAATCCATCACCGACCAGATATGGATGATGCGCTGGTCGCTGGAAGAGGAAAAGGGGCTTCATGTTCCATTCATGCTCCGCACATGGAGATGGTTCACCAAATCCCTGACATTGGATTGGGACTCGGAAGATGCCCAACAGCCGATGGCAGCACTGGCGGGCCCCATGGGCAGTTACCTTCCCTCTGCATCGAGCCTGCTTCATGCCTTCCTTTTGGACCGTCTCCCATACTCCCTGCTTCTGTTTGGCGTGTCAGGAATTTTGATGTACATCACAATAGTCCCAATCGCTCTGTCGTTTTCCCAACGAAACTCAAAATTTGCGGACGGGTTGATCGTTATCCTTTCATCAACAACCTCCGCGCCCGCGTGGATTCACGGCATCGTTCTTATTTTTATTTTCTCCACCGTGCTGGGCGTCCTTCCATATCCGCGCTACAACCTCAACTTCCTCGACTTCACCAAAACTGATGACCTTATCTATTTCCTAAGAAGCGCCATCCTTCCCATCGTATCCATTTTCCTGAGTCTCTTATTTCAAAGTCTCTACGCATGGCGCGCCTTCTTTTCCATTTACTCACAGGAAGATTACGTCGAACTTGGCAAAGCCAAAGGTCTTCCCAATTCCAAGCTGGAACGCGAATACATCCTCAAGCCCACGATGCCCTATGTGGTCACAAGTTTTGCCATGCTTATGCTCGGCATGTGGCAGAATATGTTCGCACTGGAGACGTTATTCAAATGGCCTGGTCTCGGCGCGGTCATGCTGGTTGCCATTAAATTTTTCAATACGCCGCTGTTGCTCAGCCTGGTGACGTTTTTCGCGTACCTGATGGCGCTCACCATCATCCTGCTGGATTTTTTCTACGCGTGGATTGACCCGCGCGTGCGGATTGATTTTTCCTCACAGATTGGGACTACCGCGCGCAAAGGGAATTTTTTCCTCCGCCTCCGTTCTCGCGTGACCTCCAGTCTGATTCCGTTATCTCGGCATTCCCCGCCCAATACAGCGCGAGCGACGCGGCCCCGCGTAAAACACCTCGAATTCAGATTGAAGCCAGGAGACTTCAACTCCATAAAAGCGAGTATTAAGGCAATCATAAATTTTCTGCGTGGACTTGGTTCGACCCTTCGACAAATCTACAGCCAGCCAGCGGGCGCTGTTGGGCTGATTATTCTTCTTGCCATGATTGGTGTTGCAATCTATACCACTTTCACATATCCCGCCGGGCAACTGGCGAAAGATTGGCGTGACACGGATCAGCATGGCATCTGGTATGCAAACCCAAAGAATGCGCTCCCATTCTGGGTCAATTATTTCCGCAGCGATAAACTTCCCGAAACGATCCTTCTCGATAGCCGCAGGGGACAGGCGATAAAAACCACCCGTGTCATTTCCGATGAAATGATCGAAACAACCATCTCCTTCCAATTCGACTATCAATACGATGCAATGCCGCAGGAACTGACGGTGTATTTGTACGATCAGTCCAGGAAAAAATTCGCACTCACGCATCTTACATGGATCACCCCCGATAAGCGCGAGATTGATCTTGGAACGGTCAAATTACTATCAGGGTCTCAGGCCTTTTACCTGTCCCAAAATGAGTTTGTAGAATCGCAGGGCAAAAAGGTGATCCCAATGGAGACGATGTTTCCATCGGGCGCGTCGAAGGGCATTTATCAATTGTTGGTAAAGGGTTATTTATTTGAGAAAGGGTCAAACCTCGACGCGGAGATGGCGCTTTATGGCAGGGTATATGGCTGGGCAGGCACGGACGAAGTGCGCCGCGATCTGACATTGCCATTGATGGCAGGTCTGCCTGTAGCGCTTGCATTTGGCTTGATGGGAGCGATTGCAACTGCCCTGCTTTCGATGGTCATCGCCGCACTCGGAGCGTGGTACGGCGGCTGGGTGGATGGACTCATCCAATGGTTTTCCGAAGTCAACATGACCATCCCCACATTGGCAATCGCGATTCTCGTTTTCCTTCTTTATTCCAATTCGATTTGGGCTGTGCTGGGAACCCTTGTCCTGCTCAACGTGTTCGGCAGTTCCCTCAAAAATTATCGCGCCGTGTTTTTGCAAGTGAAATCCTCCCCGTACATCGAAGCCGCGACGTGTCAAGGTGCGAGCGATTGGCGCATCATCTGGAAGTATCTCATGCCGCGCATCTACCCGACCATGATTCCACAGATCGCGGTCGCCGCGCCGGTGTATGTGTACTATGAAGTGACTCTCGCTTTTCTGGGAATTAGCGACCCAATCCTGCCGACATGGGGGCGCATGATCTACGAAGCCATTGAGAATCAGGCATTTCAATATCACCCCCTCCGCATCCTCATGCCGATGGCGTTGCTCCTGTTGATTGGGCTTGGGTTTTCGCTTTTAGGTTCCGCGCTGAACCGTGTTCTCAATCCGCGCTTGCGGGAGGAATAGAAATCGGAGCAGAAATGAAAGCATACTTCAGGTTATTCACACTGTTGATGATTCTCCTCATGCTGGTGGGCGCGTGCGTCCCCGCCGCCGAAGACGCCTCCATCCCTGTGGCGAACGTGTCAATTGTTCAGGAACCAGCCATTACGCATCTTTCCCCAGCCGCTCAGGCTGTCTTTGACCAGTTGCAGGGTCTTCCTATCGGCGAATTCTTTGAAGAGGCGTATCGGCAGATTGCCATCCGTGATCCAGATATACTGATTTACTTTGTTGAGGGCTCTTATGCCAACCTGCAGGCAGGTCCGTATGCCAAATATGGGATTACGAATGATCACTTCACCAATATCTCCGACGCCTATATCCGCGAGACGCAGGAGATACAGCATGTCATTTTGGATTTACTGCATACCTATGACCGTTTGGCAATGTCCTATGATCAGCAGGTAACTTACGATACATATGAATGGTACTTGAATAGTCTGATCGAGGAGCATCAATTCATGTACTACAACTTTCCCATTAACAGCGAAAGCTCATGGGGCATGAGCCAGGATACGGCTTTGATTTACCTCTTGGTTGATATGGAAATCAAAACGCGCCAGGACGCGGATGATTACATTGCGCGCCTGTCAAATCTGGATATCTGGGTGGAACAGATGCTGGAAGGTTTGAAATTGCGCGAGCAGGCAGGCATCATTCCATCGAAATACATGCTGCGCTGTTCGCTGGCGCAGCTGAACCGTGGCTACTCATTCAATGCTAACGACCGTTTGGAGTCCTCGGAAGATAATCCCCTTTACACTTTTTTTGTCAAGAAATTGGAGAAGAATAAAACAATAAGCGGGGAAGAAAAACAGATTCTGGCAGAACAGGCTCGGGCGGAGGTTGAACGAACGGTTATCCCAGCCTGGAAGAAACTGCGAGATTATCTGGACTATCTGCTGACCATTGCTCCCGAGGAAACCGGTGCGTGGAATCTTCCGGATGGGCAGGCATATTACGCCTACAAATTACGCAGCGCTACCGGCACAAAGATGACTGCCGAACAAATCCACCAATTAGGATTGAGCGAGGTCGCGCGTCTTCAGGATGAGATGCGTTCCTTTGCCCATCGTGAACTTGGTTATCCGTCCGATATTACCATGTACCAACTCCGCAAGCAATTGATGAAGGATGCAGGTCCGCTCCGGGACGAGGAAGTGCTGCCGGTCACTCAGGCGTTGGTGGATGGCGTGGAGGCGAAAAGGAATGAGTACTTCAATATTTATCCGTCAAAGGAAGTGATCGTAAAAATTGCCTACCCTGATGTGGTGTATGATGACCCTGCATTTAGTGAACCGGGCCCCACAGTGATACGCATTCCCTATGGTATTCAATTGCCTCGCTATGAACTGCCATCATGGTTGTATCATGAAACTATTCCCGGTCACGTGTTCTCACAGATGTTATTCTACGAACTTGATTTGTCTGCTCCCACCTTCCACAAGACTGCCATGATGCCTGACTATCTGGAGGGGTGGGCTTTATACATGGAAGAGTTAACCTGGGAGATGGGATTGTATGAGAACGATCCTTACGGCAATTTGGGTCGTCTCGAATTCAGGATTTTGCGAGCCGCCCGTCTTGTGACCGAGACCGGCATCCATACCCAGGGCTGGACGCTGGAGAATGCTACATCCTATATCAGCGCGGCTACTGGGCGTCCAACCCCGCCCAGCGAGGTGATTCGATATATTTTCGATCCGGGACAGGGCTGCTCATATTATCTTGGTTATCTAAAGATCATGCAACTTCGCCAGCGCGCACAAGACCGGCTGAGAGACGAGTTTGACATCCGTGAATTCCATGATGTGATTTTGGAACACGGTCAAATGCCGTTGCCCGTGATGGAACGCGTGGTGGATGACTGGATAGAAGCCAAATTGAAATAGGAGCAGTTGGATCGCAACCTTTTTTGCCCGCCTGTCTTTATTACGAATCTATTCCCTGAAAATTGCGGCTTAATGGCTGGGGTTAATCTCCAAAAACTACCTGTCCATCAAAAATCGTCATCACCACCTGAGTCTGGGCTATCTCCATGGGATCTATCGTAAAGATGTCGCGATCCAGAGCGACCAGATCAGCCAGTTTACCAGGTGTGATACTGCCTAATTCTGCCTTACGGCCACAGACCAAGGCTGCTCCCATAGTGAAACCCCAGACTGCCTCAGCCACGCTCAAGCGTTGACCCGGATACCAGCCTCCGGTTGGCGACCCATCCCGCATCTGTCGCGTCACAGCGGCATGGATGCCCCACATCGGATTGGGGTCAGCCACCGGGCAATCGGAGCCAAAAGCCAGGGGTACACCTGCCGCCAACAAACCCCGGAAAGGATAACTCCAACGTCCGCGCTGCCCGACTGATTTCTCGATCATTGGGAAATCGTCGGGTACATGGATAGGTTGCACCGAGGCTACGACCCCCAATCGTCCCAGTCGGTGCACATCTTCCGGGCGAATGTTCTGCACGTGTTCGATGCGATGTGGGGCGCTGGGCGCAACGCTTCGTTCACCGCTTAATACTTTCTCAAAGACGGTCACCAATTCGCGGTTCGCCCGGTCGCCGATGGCGTGAATAGCCACCGCCAGGCCGGCTTTGTGGGCACGGCGTACAGCATCTGCGATCTCGTCCATCGGCGTGAGCGGCATACCGCAACTTGCAGTATCTTCATACGGTTCCAACATCCAAGCTGTACGAGCGCCCTGGCCACCATCTGAAAAAAACTTGACATGTCCCACGCGCAGGGTATCGTCTCCAAAGCCTGTGCGCAGCCCCATCTCAATGGATTGGCTCAGAAGTTCACCGGGAAGCAGCGTCCACATCCGCAGGGTTAACTCGCCAGCGGCTCGCAGATGTTGGTAAGCGCGGAAGGCCAGTGGACCATCTGCGCCGCCCATAATGCGGTAGTCGTGAACGCCAGTCAATCCCAGGCGATGTAATTCAGTAAATCCATCGCGCATGGCTGTGATCGTCACAGCATCTGTCGGTGGTGGGATAACTTCTCGGACCAAATTGATGGCCAGCTCTCTCAACACACCAGTTGGCTGCCCGGTTGCATCCCGGTCAATCACTCCCTGGGGCGGATCAGGCGTCTCAGCGCTGATGTGCGCCTCCTGCAGGGCGAGTGAATTGGCTACAGCTAGGTGCATATCGCTGCGCCAGAGGATAGCAGGATAATTTGGGGTCAAATCATCCAGGTCAGCGCGGGTGAGCAGGCGAGGATTCGGCCAGCGCGTCTCGTTCCAGCCTTGGCCTATGATCCAACCGCCAGGCGATGTTTTGGTTGTTACTTTTGCGACCTGCGCGCGCACATCTGCCAGTGAAGCCGTGTCGGCAAGTTCCAACTGCCGCCGATTGAGCGCCCAGTCGTAGTAGTGGAAATGGGAATCAGTTAGTCCTGGCAAAACCAGACGACCACCCAGATCGATCTGCCGAGTCTTTTGTTTAGCAATAGACCGCATCTCGGTATCTGTTCCGACAGCAAGAATTCGGCCGTCTTGGATGGCAACAGCTGTGGCTTGGGGATAGTCTGCGTCTTGGGTATGCAGCTTACCGTTATATAGAATCATGTCCGGCATTTGTGTCCTCGCTCTCGACCAAGTATTGAATTACACCCAGAATGCTTTTTCCAGATCAGTAAACTCTTCCACCGGTCCTTCGAACTTGTTGCGGCCCAGTTCCAGGACATAAACGTAATCAGCAATCTTCAATGCTTGGCGAATCTCCTGATCCACCAGGACAAGTGTAATGCCTTCGTTATCCCGCAGTCCGGCCAACATGCGATAGACTTCATCGGTCAACATCTTGGCCAGCCCGGCGGTTGGTTCATCTACCAGGATCACCTTGGGTTCAGTCATCAGGGTGCGCCCCAATTCCACCATGCGCTGTTGCCCACCAGACAATGCCCCGGCCCTGGATTTGCGGCGTTCTTTAAGAACTGGGAAACGTTCGTAATTTTCCTCGATTTTGCGCCGGATACGCTGCGGGTCATTCCTGAATGTCCACGCGCCGAGTTCTAGATTCTCATCCACATTCATCCAAGGGAAGATGCTGGGCTGTTGTGTAACATAAGAGAGTCCCATGCGGATACGTTCGTGGGTTGGGATACCGATCAGGTTCTGGCCATCCAGCGTCACTTCCCCTGAGGCCGGGGGCAGGAAACCGTAAATTGCTTTGAGCAAAGTGGATTTCCCCACGCCGTTAGCGCCGAGCACTGTCGTGATCTTAGCCTTGCGAGCGATTAAATTTACACCTTGGAGAATATGGAGATCCTTGTAGTAGCCGACATACATGTCATGCACTTCAAGCATGGCGGGAGATACATCATTACGCTCATTTGCCGTGTTCATCGTGTTCCTCCTCGCCAGATAGAGTCTCTGTTTCCTCTTCCCGTCCCAAGTATGCCTCGATCACAACCGGGTCAGCGCGCACCTGCTGGGGCGGACCATCGGCAATCAATTGACCAAAGTTGAGTACCAACAAACGCTGGCTCAAGGAAAATATCGTTTCCATTTCGTGGCTGATGATGATAAAGGCTTTGCCTTGTGCATGAACCGTGGTGATAAACTGGCAGATTGTGTCGCGCAGCTTGGGATGAACACCGGCAAAGGGTTCATCGAGGATGATCAATTGGGGATCGAGCATCAGCACACGGCCCAGTTCGAGCAGTTTCTGCTGCCCGCCCGACAGACTGCGCGCGTATTCATTCGCCAAGTGCTCGATAGTCAGGAAAGTCAATACTTCCATCGCCCGCGAGTGGAAATCGCGCTGGCGCGCGGTTGGGTGCAGGGCCATGGCTGGCACCATCATGTTCTCAAGCACAGTCATGCGTCGAAAGGCGCGTGTGACCTGGAAAGTGCGGCCGATGCCGCGCCGGGCAATCTCGTAGGGGGGCAAACCGTCAATCCGCTGTTCGTTGAACCACACCTCGCCACGGCTGGGCTTGTGAACGCCATCGAGCACGTTAGTCAGTGTTGTCTTGCCTGCCCCGTTGGGGCCGATTAGTCCGATCAACTCGTTGCCGTGTACATTGAAGGTCACGCCATTCAGCGCGTGCATGCCGCCAAAACTCTTATGCACATCCCGTACCTCAAGCTGAACCATTTTGCCCTCCCTTGGGTATCCGCTTGGCGACTGTTGCCTGACGGATCTGGCGCAGGAACAATCGATCAATGATTGGATAGAGTAAACCGTTCTGAGCAAATCGCAAAGTAAATATCAGCACCAAACCGAAGGCTGCATAACGCCAAGCCCCGAGTTCAACGTGTAAACCCAGTATGTTGATCTCGCGCAACAATTCCAAGGCGATACGGCTAATGATAGCGCCTATGGCGGCTCCAAACAGGTTTTCCATACCTCCGATGACTGCCATGGCAACGATCAGCGACATCTGCAATAGTTCTATAGTATTTGGCGTGATAATCCCCACTTGATGATAAAAGACCCCACCGGCTAGCCCGATGATCAGGCTGGTGATCACGAAGATCAGAACTTTGTAGCGAACCACGTTCACCCCCATTGCCGCCGCCGCATCTTCATCTTCGCGCATTGCACGAATAAACAAACCAAAGCGCGAGTTGATCAGCCAGTACATGAACGCCAGCGTACCTAGCAACAGAGCGAGGGTGATGTAATACTCAGCCCGGGCAGTGATGCCTGCATACAACGGAGCCAGTTTCAGCCCATTGCTTCCATCCGTGTAATTATACTCAGTCAGCAGGAAAATACGCAGGATCTCTGAGAAGGCGATGGTGAACAACGCAAGGTAGGCGCCACGCAGGCGCAGGCACAGTAAACCAATTATCAGGCCAACAATCCCTGCCAGCAATGTGCCAAGCAGGATGCCGGTCAGCGGGCTTGTTCCCAGATCCCGGCCAAGCAATCCGCTTGTGTAAGCGCCGATAGCCATTAAAGCCATGTGGGCAAACGAAAACTGGCCGGCCGTTCCGGCTAGCAGCGACCAACTGGAGGCTAGGATTGCGTAGAAGAAGGCTCCGGTGATGACAGCCATTTGATACGGATACTGGTTCAGGTAAAGAGGGGCAAATACAAATAATGCGATGAGCAAACCCGTTGCCATCCATTGGCGGTAGTTACGGAGAATCATGTGTCCCTCCCAAACAATCCGTTGGGGCGCAGGAGCAACATGGCAGCGAAGATGATCAGGCCAAAAGCCGTCTTGTAGGCAGCTCCTTTGCTGGGATCAGGATAACAACCCGCACCCAGCGCCTCAACTAGTCCAATGATCAAACCGCCCAGGAACGCACCGGGTACTGATCCCATGCCTCCAAGGACGATGATGACAAAGGAACGCACCGCCGCGGGACCACCCACCCAGGGTACCCATGTGAAGACAGGGATCAAGGCTGCACCGGCCATCCCGGCCAGCATCGTACCGATACCGAAGGAAAGAGTGTTCATCGTCAGGGGGTTGATTCCGACCACCGCCGCAGCTTGCTTATCCATACTCACCGCCCGCAAAGCCTTGCCCAGCCAGGTACGGTGGAGGAGGTAAAGCAGGGCCAGGGTCAACAGAATACCAATGGCACCTGCCACCAGCCGGTTGGGAAGAAGCGTTAATGCCCCGAGGGTTAAGACACGCGCATCAGTAAAGGCGGGGGCTTTCTGGGAAAACGGGCCAACGATAGCTAGCACTGTATATTCTAGGAAGAAGCCGAGTCCAAAAGTTATCAGGATTGCGTATTCACCCGGCCGCTCGATTTGTCCTTGGTGCATGGGGCGCAGGAAAAACCTCTCGAAGGCAGAGCCGATTATCATTGTTGCCAGCCCAGCTACGGGTATGCCTACAATGGGATTGACGTGCATGAATAGCTGAAGGAAGTAGTAGGAAACATATCCCCCCAGCATATAGAATTGGCCATGAGCAAAAGAGACAACGCCCTGCACAGAGTAGATCAGCGTCAGTCCAATGGCTATCAATGCGTAGATGAAGCCGATGGTAAGTCCATTGGCAACCTGATCGGTTACGTAACCGAAATTTGTAACGCAGAGGTTATTTGGATTCAGAAAAGCAAACAAGCCGTACAATTCGACTGCTGCCAGTACACCCGTGCCTCCGCTCCAATACCAACGCCTTAAGTCAGGAGTGAAGTGCCACAGCGGAGCGAGTAGCAGAGGGCCCAGCGTGAGACCTGCCATACCGCCAATAAATCTGGCTGGCGCATCTTCCAATCCCTTACGGCGATAGAGGCGAGGCAGGCCCCAAGCGCCAAGCGCAGCCCAGGCTGGTCCGGCACACAAAAACCAGATAATGATTACTGGATGGATATTCATAATACTAAAGTCCTTATGAGGATAGTCTATCCACTCGCGAAATGTGAGGCGTGAAGCATGGAACTACGCTTCACGCCTCATAAATTACAAATCAGACTTTATGGTTTTGTTCCAAAAGGAATGTACGATGTGCCTTTCGTCTGGTAAGCCGGCGGCCAGATGACAGCCGCATCCTGCCATGCCTGATTGGGCTCGAAGTACTGCATAAAGAGGATGGCCGGATCGGGCCATTGATGCCACATATAAGCCGCCACACTGCCATCAGTAGGAAGCGGATTCTTGCTGGTGTACTTGAACCAATAACGTCCCTGTGCCAGAGTGATGTCAGTTTCCTCTAATGCGGCAATGACCGCCTTGGACTCTGTCGTGCCAGCCCGCTTGATGGCATCGGCTACAATCCAGACAGAATCGTAGGCCTCCAACGCGTCACTCGCCGGCTCAGTGTTAAACGCTTTCTTATACTCCTCAGCTACATGCTTCGTAGTATCGTTGTACAAACTAGGCGGTAGGCCAATATATGAGAACACATAGTAATTCCCATTGGGTACGCTTTTCCAGAACTCGGGGGCCATGGCATCCGTGCTGGCAGCGCCGATTGTCTTTTCCGTAGGAGCGAGTCCTAGGTCAACCATCTGCTGTTCAAGGTTGTAACTGGCCGCGCCAGTGATGGCCACGCGGATAACATCCGGGGCGGGGTCCATGGCCTTGATGCGGGCGAGGATGGGTTGAAAGTCTGTAGTGTTCGGTTCTACGAAGATTGTATCAAGAATTTTGATGCCGAGTTCTTCATGGAACTTCTTGTCTGAAGTGGCCTGCCCGGTGCCATAGTCAGTGTTCTCGGCAATAAGCACCATGGTTTTTTTGCCCAGCGCAGACAGCCATTCAGCTGACGCGCGGCTGTTCATTGTAGAGGCTGGGGCAATCCGAAAGACCTCTGGATAGCCGGTCTCGGTGATTGCGTCTGACCAGGTTTCTGCGAATACAACCGGAATACCATACTTGTGGGCCACCTCGAGCTCAGCCAGACCTACAGCACTGTGGGCCTCGCCGACGATGGCTACAACTTTTTCATTATTTATCAAACGCTCAGCGACTGCCGTACCGCGTTCTGGTAGTCCCTCGGTGTCACCAAAGATCAACTCGACCTGCTTGCCTAGGATGCCACCCTTAGCGTTAATATCCTTCACAGCCAGGTTCATGGTGTACTGCATGGCAATACCACCAACTACATAACCTGGAGAGGAAAGCGGCCCGACACCACCGATGCGGATGGTTTCTGCTTCAGCAGCCGGCTGAGGCGTTGCCGTAATGATGACCGGCACCTCGACAGTTTGGGTCACAACTTGAGGCTGGCAGGCTGTCAAAACCAGGGCGAGTATGGCCAGTATAGGGAAAACGAAGCGTGGATTGCGTAACATGGTTTCTCCTTTAGCTTTCTGATTATTATTTGATTGTCTTAGTTATGTGGGATTTGAATATTTATGTGAATAATCTTATATCCGCCCTCCTTTCATTAATTGCCTGAATATGTCGCCCGCCAGAAATTGAAACAGAAAATCGCCAGCATGAACGCTTTGGGTCGTTATTGGTAAACGGCCAAAGAGTCCGATAAGACTGGTCTGGTTGGAGGATTTACTCATTTTAGAATCACGCTGTGTTTTATCCATTTGTATCTATTTTTTCGTTAGCTGTGGGCTGGCGCCTAATGCAGATGAAATCTGGTGGGCAGTGTCCACTATTTTCGGCGCCAGATAGGACTCCAATTCCTGGCGTGATATGCGAGAGCCGGCAACTGAGATATTGATTGCCGCAATGACTTTTTTATCGGGACCCCTGATCGGCGCAGCCACAGAGATTAAGCCGGTTGCCATTTCTTCATCGTTAATGGCAAATCCCTGCTGACGCACCCGTTCCAATTCAGAAACCAGGACATCCAAACTGATAATAGTGTTCGGCCCCAACTTCGGATAAGGCCCTTCGCCTAGCAGGTCAAAGAGTTCCCGCCAGGAGAGATCAATGAGAAGCGCTTTTCCCATCGATGTGCAGTAAACCGGAAGGCGGGAGCCCAATTGGGTATTGACGCTGATAATATGCCGAGATGGGTTTCGCGCAATATAGAGAATGTCCGCGCCATCTCGAATGGTCATGTTTGTCGTTTCACCGGTCTCATTGGATAAGGATTTGAGATAGGGTTGTGCAATCTTGGAAATTTCCAAGCTATTAAGCGCTGCAAAACCTAGTTGGAGCACTTTCAAACCCGGACGGTAGCAGCGGGTTGCAGGATCACGTTCAAGATATTCTAGCATCTCTAATGTGGATACCATTCGAAAAGCTGTGCTTTTGTTGAGCTGGGTAGCCGTAACAATCTCGGTCAAATTCAAGGAGAATCTCTCAATTGTAAAAAGTGAAAGGATTTCCAATCCGCGTGCGAGGGCATCAATTTTGTAACGAGAGGTTGTTGGCATAGGTTGCTAATGAATAGTTTGTTTTATCAGATAATACTAAGTTTTATTAAGTAAAACAATAATAGCATAATATGAGGCATATGTCAAGTATTAGTTTCAACGCTAACTGAACCTTGACATATGATTTAGTTTTTATTATAATAAATCTAAAGTATAAGTTTACATTTATGAGTAAAAATGACCGACCAAAAATACTACACTATCAGCGACACACTGGCACAATTGCAAGCCGAGTTTCCTGATCTCACCCTCAGCAGTCTGCGCTTTCTTGAAAAGGAAGGCCTGCTTCGACCCCAGCGTACTCAGGGAGGTCATCGACTCTACAGTGATGAGGATATTGCCCGCATCCGCCTGATCAAGCGCCTCCAGTCCCAGCGCTATTACCCGCTGGAAAACATCCGTCACATGCTGGGTAAACTGGAACAGACCAAAGATGTAGAGGCGGAGATGGCTTTCTTGGAATCGCTGCATACCCCCCTCAGTTACGATCCCGATTTTAAGCCCCTCAACCGTGAGCAACTGTCCGAGCGTACCGGACTCTCCCTCACCAATATCGTCCGCCTGGAGGAGATGAGTCTGCTTTTCCCTTACGCCAATGGCAATGGACTCTGTTACGATGAGGATGACCTGAAGATGGCAGAACTGGTCGCGCGGGAATTGAAACTAAACGCTGTTCTGGATGATTTCGCACCTCTAGGAGAGTCTATGCGCGCCCTCGTGCAGGAGGAATTCAACATGTTCCGAAAATTGGCTGGCAGTGACAATCCTCCCATCGAGCGCGCCCAACAACTCAAGGAAGCGGCTGACCTGGTTCATGCTTTGCTACGAGCCAAACTCTACCGCAAGATGATCCAAAGCAAGGGACAAAAATGAAAACCAAGGCTGTTCAGAGACGGTTGCCAAAGTGATCCTCCACACCCTGACAGCCCGAAATCCCCGCGCGCGCTACATTGCCACGCCGGACGTACGCGTCATGCTTGCCGTTATGCTCCGCATGTCCGATGGGATGCGCGATGCGATATGGAGCAGAATGCTGGGGCTGAGAGACATCGGGAATGTAGCCATGATGTGTTGTTAACCAGTCTGCCATCACGAACAGGCCGGGATGACCGAACACCTCGTGGCGCGAGTTGATCACGCCGCTTTGCGCGTCCGCGCCAATGGGACAGCCTCCTAAGATATGTGCGCACGGAACCGATTTTCAAAAATCGAATCATTGGACATCGGTTGTAACGCGGACATGAGAATTGGGGAGATAAGGGAATTTCGCCAGCTATAGAACGAGGGTCAGAGCCTGATGTGCTCGGCGACATCGTGCTGTGCATGACGTAACTCAACTCCAATTGAAAATAGATATATAAGTTCTCTACTCCCCGCTTCGCAAGATAGGGAGTATTTTTTATGAGTCCTTGACATTTTCTTGACCTTCCCTGCCCGCTTCTTGTCCCCATATTGACCAACAACTACATACACTAAAGCCGAAATGGAGACGCGTTATGAATGATCTGCTTTTTATCGGCTTGACAGTACTTTTCTTCGCCCTCACTTATGGACTCGTCAAAGTCTGTGAGCGGCTCATGGAGAACAAGCCGTGAATATTTTATATCTCGTTACTGGGCTGATTACCCTGGGCTTATTTGTCTACCTTGTGCTTGCCCTGGTAAAACCGGAGTGGTTCGGATGAATTTCTATAGTTGGTTCCAAATTGTTTTATTCATGGGGATTTTGCTTTTGCTGACAAAACCTCTTGGATTATTTATGGCAAAAGTTTATCAAGGGGAACGCGTCTTTCTTGACCGTCTGCTGGGTCCCGTTGAAAGATTCATTTATCGCGTTTCAGGCGTTAACCCCGAAGAAGAAATGAATTGGAAAATGTACGCCATTGCCATGCTGGTCTTCAATGCGCTCGGCTTATTTTTTGTCTACGCCTTGCAAAGACTGCAAGGTATCCTGCCATTAAATCCTCAGGGATTTGGCGCAGTAACTCCTGACTCGTCCTGGAATACCGCAGTCAGTTTTGCATCCAATACCAACTGGCAGGGATATGGCGGCGAAGCGACCATGAGCTACCTCACACAAATGCTCGGCTTGAGTGTGCAGAACTTTGTCTCTGCGGCAGCGGGCATGGCTGTGTTGGCTGCATTCATTCGCGGTATTGTCCGTGCCCCCCTTTCATCCCCCCATTTTCAGAATTCGAAAATGGGGGGACAGAGGGGGGTAGGCAACTTCTGGGTGGATATGACCCGTTCCACGCTTTACATCCTTTTGCCGTTGTCGCTCGTCGTTGCACTTGTGTCAGTTTCGCAAGGCGTGGTGCAGACATTCAGCCAATATAAATCTGTTTCATGGCTTCAATCCACAGCAAATGCGACCGAGCAGGTGATTGCAGTCGGCCCTGCTGCTTCGCAGATTGCGATCAAACAACTTGGCACCAACGGTGGCGGATTCTTCAATGTCAACTCGGCGCATCCGTTTGAGAATCCAACCCCCTTCTCAAATCTGATCGAGATGTTATCCATTCTCATCATCCCAGCCGCGCTGTGTTACACCTTCGGTAAGATGGTCGGGGACACGCGCCAGGGCTGGGCTTTGCTGGCTGCAATGACGATTATTTTCGTCGCGCTGTTGGGAGTCGCGGTCTGGTCGGAGCAAAGCGGAAACCCCGCGTTCGCAAAAATGGGTATTGACCAGACACAAACGAACATCAACCCAGGCGGAAACATGGAAGGTAAGGAAGTCCGCTTTGGGATTGTGAACTCGGCGATTTGGGCAACTGCCACGACTGCCGCGTCGAACGGCTCGGTCAACTCAATGCATGATTCCTACATGCCGCTCGGCGGACTGGTCCCGATGTGGCTTATGCAATTAGGCGAGATCGTTTATGGCGGTGTCGGCTCAGGCTTGTACGGTATGCTGGCTTTCGTCATCATCGCAGTCTTTGTGTCGGGATTAATGGTTGGACGTACACCCGAATATCTGGGCAAGAAGATCGAAGCTTATGAAATGAAGATGGCTTCCATCATGATCCTAATCCCCGTGTTCGTTGTGTTGATGGGAACTGCAATCGCCCTCATGAGCGAAGCAGGCAGGGCAACCATTTACAACCCATCCGCGCATGGATTCAGCGAAGTGTTGTATGCATTCTCGTCCGCTGGGAATAATAACGGCTCTGCTTTTGCTGGTCTTGGAGCAAACACACCTTTCTACAACACAATTCTTGGCTTCGCCATGTTAATTGCACGTTACTGGCTGGCAATCCCAGCTTTGGCAATCGCGGGTTCGCTGGCAAATAAAAAGAAAGTCCCAGCGGGGGCAGGGACACTTCCTACGCATACGCCATTATTCATTGCCTGGTTGATCGGCGTAATCATTATCGTTGGCGCTTTGAGCTTTCTGCCTGCGTTGGCGCTCGGTCCGATTGTGGAACATCTGATGGTATTTAAATAATAGACCTGACAGATTTCATCGTGACCTGACTCAATCGAATCTTTTATAAATCAGCGGCTACTTGGTCGCAAATGGTTTGTGAAAACCTGTCAGGTCTAAGAGGAAATTACTATGACAATTCAAACTAAAAAACAAACCCCACATCGCCGCGAAATGTATCAACGCGCTGTTGTGGAATCTTTTGTCAAACTTAATCCGCGCTCTATGGTACGCAACCCCGTCATGTTCGTCGTGGAAGTTGGAAGCGTATTGACCACTGTCTTATGGATTCAAGCCTTGTTTGGTCAAGGCGAAGCTCCCACAGCATTTATCGGAACAATCGCGTTGTGGCTATGGTTCACTGTTTTATTTGCAAACTTCTCCGAAGCAATAGCCGAAGGGCGTGGCAAGGCGCAAGCCGAGTCGCTCCGCAAGGCAAGGCAGGATACGCCCGCGAAAAAGCTGCGCGGTTCCGCAACAGATGAGCAAAGCGCGAAATCAAAAATTGAAATGGTTTCATCAACTGCGCTTCGCAAGGATGATTTGTATTTCGTTGAGACAAATGACATTATTCCTGCGGATGGCGAGATCGAATCGGGAATTGCATCAGTGGATGAAAGCGCCGTTACAGGTGAATCAGCTCCCGTCGTGCGTGAGGCGGGCGGCGATCGCTCCGCAGTCACAGGCGGCACGCGACTCCTTTCGGACTGGCTCATCATCCGTGTCAGCGCCGACCCTGGTCAGGGATTTCTTGACCGCATGATCAGCATGGTCGAAGGCGCGAAGAGACAGAAGACTCCGAACGAGATTGCGCTTAATATTTTGCTGGCTGGTTTTACCATTATTTTTTTAATCGTGTGCGCCACGCTGCTTCCGTATTCAATTTATAGCGTGGACGCAACGGGTCAAGGCACGCCCATCACTATCACTGTGCTGATTGCTTTGCTGGTGTGTCTGATCCCCACCACGATTGGCGGTTTGCTTTCTGCTATTGGTATCGCGGGCATGGATCGCATGATCCAACGCAATGTCATCGCCATGTCTGGTCGCGCGGTGGAAGCCGCTGGCGATGTGGATGTGCTTCTGCTCGACAAAACTGGCACGATCACGCTCGGCAATCGCCAAGCCGTGGAGTTTATTCCTGTGAATGGAGTCAATGCAATAGATTTAGCTGAAGCTGCACAACTTGCTTCGCTTGCCGATGAGACTCCCGAAGGTCGCTCCATTGTCGTGCTCGCAAAAGAAAAATTTAGTCTGCGCGGTCAAACGATGGGCGCCAGTGAAAAGGCTCCGCACGGAATGCACTTCATTCCCTTCACCGCGCAAACCCGCATGAGTGGCGTGAATTTCAATGGAACGGAGATTCGTAAAGGCGCGCCTGATACGATGATCGGAATGATTCTGTCCAATGGAAACAGCATCGCCTCAGACCTTAAGCCGACAGTTGATTCCATTGCCCGAGCAGGAGGGACGCCGCTGGTGGTGACTCGCAACAACAAGGCGCTGGGTGTCATTCATTTGAAGGATATTGTCAAAGGCGGCATGAAGGAACGTTTTGCGCAACTCCGCAAAATGGGAATCAAGACCGTGATGATCACGGGTGACAATCCGCTGACTGCCGCAGCCATTGCCGCCGAAGCAGGTGTAGACGATTTTCGCGCGCAAGCCACGCCCGAAACAAAACTAAAACTTATCCGCGAATATCAAACCGGCGGACGATTGGTCGCGATGACAGGCGATGGCACGAACGACGCGCCCGCGCTCGCTCAAGCCGATGTTGCCGTTGCCATGAATACAGGCACTCAGCCCGCGCGTGAAGCCGCCAACATGGTAGACCTTGACAGTAATCCAACCAAGTTAATTGAGATCGTTGAAATTGGCAAACAACTTCTCATGACGCGCGGCGCATTGACCACGTTCAGTCTCGCCAACGATGTGAGTAAATATTTTGCAATCATCCCCGCGGCATTTGCGAGCACGTATCCTGTCTTGAACACACTCAACATCATGCAGCTTGCCACTCCGCAAAGCGCCATCTTATCGGCGGTGATCTTCAATGCACTCATCATAATTATGTTGATTCCATTGGCGTTGCGCGGCGTACCGTATCGCGCAGTCGGCGCGGCGCAACTCCTGCGCGACAACTTGTTGATCTACGGCGTCGGTGGCTTGGTCGCTCCATTCATCGGCATCAAGTTGATTGATATGCTTTTGATTGCGCTTCATTTGACGTAGAGGAGATTCGACAATGTATACAAATACCCCTCGTCCAAAATGGTGGCAGGTTTACTTCACCTTGCCGCTTCTCATCGTACTGTTTATCTTTGATAGCCGCCTCAAACTTTCCGAACGTGGGCATCAAGTAGTGCAGATCGGCATCGTTCTGATTGTCTTTGAATTAGTTCATCTGTGGCTGAAAGCCAATGCAACTGCCTTGTCAAAAATGGATCAAAATCAATTCCACGGAACCATCACCGTGATCCGAATCCCTCCGCATCAACTGTCAGACACAAACGGCAATAAACCTCCAATGTTCCACTTTTCTAATTCAGAAATAAAAGGCACATTGAGCGACACATTTGAAATGGAAACTATCGACGCGGAATTTATCCCTATGGATGAAGCCGCGGAAGGCTTGACGAAGGAATAAAAATGACATCCCAATTACGCCCTGCGTTTTTCATGCTTTTGATCTTTACTGTTCTTACAGGTGTGATCTATCCGCTGGCTGTGACAGGCATCGCACAGGTCTTGTTTCCGAGTCAGGCGAATGGCAGCCTCATCACGGTGAACGGAAAAGCCGTTGGCTCAGAACTGATCGGCCAGCAATTTGATGAGCCGAAATATTTCTGGGGAAGGCTATCCGCCGCTGGCTATAACGCGGCTGCGTCATCAGGCTCAAACTATGGACCGATGAATCCCGACTTGCTCAAAACAGTCCAGGCGCGGATTGATGCCCTGAAAGCCGCCGACCCCACCAACACGCTTCCGATTCCCGTTGACCTGGTTACCGCCTCTGGAAGCGGACTCGACCCGCACATCAGCGTCGCCGCGGCGTTGTATCAGGTTGGTCGTGTTGCATCCGCTCGCGGGTTGAGCGAAGCGGAAGTCCAATCCCTAATGGAACAATACACCGAGGGTCGTCAATTTGGAATCTTCGGTGAGCCGCGAGTCAACGCGCTGAAACTCAACCTTGCATTAGACAGATTGAAATAACAATCATTAATTTAGAAAGGAACAATCCTATGAAGAAAATGAAATTTACCCCAAAAATGTTGACAAATGGTTTGAAAGGGATGCTATCTGTAATGGTCATTACCATCCCCATGTGGTTGATCGGAAGGAATGTGCTCGGCGAAGCAGTGATTAGTTTGCTGTACCTTGCGCCGATTGCCTGGAGCGCCAGCAAGTGGGGGCAGGCATCTGGAGTGAGCGCCGCGCTCACAGCCGCCCTATGCTTTGATTTCTTATTCATTCCACCCTTCTACACATTTGCTGTAGGCAGTCTGGAAGGCTGGCTGGTGCTGGTCATATTTTTTGTGATCGCCATTGTAGTTGTAGGCCGTATCCAGGACAGTTTATCCAAGGCGCGTGAAGCTACATTCATGTATGAATTAAGTTCGGCTCTTGCCAATGTCCGCACACAGGATGCAGTCGCGCATGTTGTTACCCGTTACGTCAGGCAATTATTTCAGGCATCGCAAGTGAGCGTGTCTTTCCAGCAATCGAAACAAATGCCGCGCATCCTGGTGATCGAACCAAATGACGGCGTGGAGAAAGAAAAGCCTGATCGCGTCCTCCCAATTCTGAATGCATGGGGATTGGTCGGCGAGATTCAGATATGGTGCGGCGAATTTTCAAACCTGCCAACTGAAGACAGTTACTTGCTCCAAAATTTTGCATCACAAGCCGCAAGAGCATTTGAGCGTACACAGTCTCTGGAAATGGAGCAAAAAGCAAATGGGTTGTTACCAAAGGATGCATGAGTAAGACGGAGAAAATAATCCGCTCTTGATAACATCTTGACTCGATTGGCTTGTTTCTTGTCCCCTTTTTGACAAGCAAATGAATAAACTGGTATTGTCAAAAAGGTGATATGACATGAAGAAAAAACCAATTCGATTTATCGAGCAAATCATAACTTACTCACCGCTGGCAGGCATCCTCCTCGGCGCCTCGCTTTTGAATTTGAATGCTTTTCAACATCAATTATTAATGCTCTTTTTGCTCATTTGGGTAAATACGTTCTTTCTCTATAAATCCTGGTTTAGCCAATAACATAAATTCAGGTATTCCATTGTTTTCTTGATATTTTCTTGACGCATAGGGGGCGATTCTTGCGCCTAAATTGACACGCCTAACATTAGAATGTTGGGCGTTCTTGATATTTTTTTGACGGTGCATTGATGTCCACCCTTTTAGACCTTCCTTTGAAAATCCTTGTCGTAGATGACGAGCGTCCCATCAGGCGTTTTCTAAACGCGTCGCTGGGTAATCGCTACACAATTTTGGAAGCGGAGAATGGTGGAGACGCAATACAGTCCGCGGCTGTCAACCATCCTGACTTGATCATCCTGGATTTGGGATTGCCCGACATGGATGGCACGGATGTAACCCGCCGCCTCCGTGAGTGGACCGACGTGCCTGTCATCGTTATATCGGTGCGCGACAGCGAACAGGACAAGGTCGCCGCGCTTGACGCGGGCGCAGACGACTATCTCACCAAGCCATTTGGCATCAGCGAATTACTGGCGCGTATTCGGGTCGCCTTGCGCCGATCCAATAAATCGGATACCGAGTCCGTGATCTACGAGAACGATGACCTGCTGGTTGATTTCATGAAGCGTGAGGTGCGGGTCAATAACCAACCTGTGATGCTCACTCCGACCGAGTACAGTATTTTACGGACGCTTGTGAATCATGCAGGAAAAGCGCTTACCCACCAGCAGTTGATCAAGGAAGTTTGGGGTGGAAACTACGAGGCAGATTTCCACCTCCTGCGCGTCAACATCAGCAATCTACGGCGAAAGATCGAGTGTGATCCATTGAGGCCGCGGCACATCATCACCGAGCCAGGTATTGGTTATCGGCTCAAGGAAATCGAAAAAAAGTTATGACAAACAATACAGTTCCATATTTGACACAGGAATACGAATACCAAAAAACACTGTTCGAAAGCCAGCCTGCCATCGTCCAGAGGTTTCTGGAAGGCCAGGCGCAGGTCATTGCCAACGCATTGATATCAAAAACATCGCAGGTACGCTTTACTCTGCCCGACCGCGTGGTGACGCAGATCGGACAGGATGGGGTAATCTCCGAAGCGCAAAGACAGAACGTGGTTGGAGGTTTTCTTCAACGCGATGTGCGTGAGGTATTGACACATCGATTGAGTGAATTGGAGAGATCGGCGGACCATGCCATTGCTGTCAGCGCGGGTTTGTTGCGCTACGCTGCTGCCGCGCACATGGTGCATAACCTCCTGCCAGCAGGCCGCACTGTAATGTATCGCTCCGATGATGATGAACAAATCCCAACCATCCCAATGGAAGATGACACTCCTGCGTCTGCCATCACACAAGCGAGCGATGCGATTGTTGAAGACGGAAATAACGGCAATCGCGGCGATTTGCAAACACCGTTCGTCCCAGCCGCGCGGAAGTTTTTTCTGCCACAGTGGGTGGCTTTTGATGACCAAGGGAAATTGCTGGTCGGTTCCGTGAAGGAAGCCGAAGCACATGTTCAGTCCATGCAAAACTATGTGATGATCTTACACCGCGCCATGTCGCTTGCGCCCTATATGTCAGGAAGCGAGGAATATCAGCGCAAACGCTACGGCATTCTGGGACAACTGATCAACCAGGGACGCGCGTTGGCAACCTTCAAGACAGAGGAAATCATTCGCGAGATCAAGGCACGGGCAGAGAAGCAAACTTTAAATCGCGGCTTAGGTATCACCTTGTCCTATTTCGATGACCAGGATCTTGAAATGAAAGCATCCAAATTTGAAATCATCCCCGCGGGGCGGATCATGTTCGTTCCGGCGTTTGTAGCCCGCGCTTCGCAAGGCGAACAAGCCAAAGTCGCGCAGGATACGAGACTCAGTTCGTCCACGCGGAAACACCTGCTCGCACAGTTGAAAGCCCTCGAAACAGCATTTTTATCTTAATCGTCAAAAAAGGAAATCTTTATGTTTTTTTCTATTGCACTTCTAATTGTTGTCACTTTTGTGGCATACAAAGCTGCCCCCAAGGAAAAGGATGACGATCACGCCAATGTGCATGGCGCCGGGCAGATAGGTCTCGCCGCAGCAATTGCTTTATTCGGGGTAGACTATTTCACTTCTTTCTATTACGGCACTGGCGAGTTGATGAGCGCCCTGCATCCATATGGTTTGCAACGTTATGGATACATTGCCGCGGGCGTGATTGCCATTTCCAACTTCGCCTTTGGCGCGCTTTACATGTACTCGCTAGGCATCTTCAACGAAGGCGGCGGCTCGTACACAGCTTCGATGCGCTATCTCAAGCCGACGTTAAGTTTGATTGTTGCCGTTACGCTGATCGAAGATTACATTTTGACTATCGTTGTCTCGGCGCTTTCGGGTGGCGACCAACTGCTCTCGTTGTTCCCGCAATTTTATAAAAACTGGTGGCTGCACTTCCTCATTGGCGCTCTGCTGGCAACATTCACCTGGTATTTCACCATCCGTGGACGCGGCGAATCATCCACCGTTGTATTTACAATGCTGGGAATATTCGGCGGGCTGACCGTTGTGATGGCGATTGGGCTTTTCATGGCACATTTTAAAGATGTTGCGCCTGCCCCAACGACAACTTATCTACCAGCAACTATGGGGCAAGCCCTCTTGCACCTGTTGACCGCATCCATGAAAGGCATGGTGGCATTGAGCGGATTGGAAGCCATGTCCAATGGTATTCAGTTCGTGAGAAATGAAGACATGTCGCTTGTTAAATGGGGCCGCAAGCGCCTGCCGAAGTGGGAAAAACTGTGGCGCTTCTATAGCGGCAAGTCTGGCATTGGGCGCATGGTGCAGACCTCCTTCCTGTTTTACGGCGGGTTGACCACATTCTTCTTGACGGCGTTTGCCATCCGTTTCGATGTATTCGATGGCACGCTGGGTCGTTCGCTGGTAGGCAACCTGTCCTTTATCGGTTTCAACCAGATGCCAGGCGGCGAAATCCTGTTCTGGGCTTATCAAATCCTGGCAGTGTTTATGCTGGCGGCGGCCTCGATGACCGCGCTCCAAGATGCGCAAGCCACTGAATGGCGTGATGTGGCTATTGGGGAAATCCCCGAAGTCATTATTTATCGGGACAAGCGCGGCACGTTCACCCGCTCAGTAACCATCACTTTTATCGTTGCCGTGCTAATCATGCTTTTGGTTAAAGGAAAGACCACAGTGGCGGCGCCATTCTATGGCGTAGGCGTTTTCATGCCGATCATGGTCATGGGTATGGCTGTTCGCCAACATTTTCTGCAAAACTATACAGGTCGGACGCGCACAATCGGCGCTTGGGGCGCCGGGTTTGCTGCCGCCTTATCAGGCATAGTTTTTGTTGGGCAAATCGTGGGAAAATGGGAAGAAGGTGGCTGGATCCGGCTCATCACAATGACCGTCCTGGTTACATCGGCGCACCTGCTGCTTATTTCTCCACTGGGTCACCGCACGCCGGAACAAATCCGCCGCATTGTACGCGATAAGGCGCGCATTCAGGGCGCGATGGGTTCCATCGTTGAATGGCAGTCGGTAAAAATGCAGCAATACCGCTACTCGATTTTGGTCGCGATTTCTCGCTTCTGGGCGTTGTTCGGCGTGATACGCCCTGTACGCTACGACCCGCCGCCACCATCTGGTGATTACGATCACGCTCTGCACATTGACCACCCTGAAGCGCCATCCTTCCTCGACCAATATATCGAGAAACCGGAACCTCGCATGGGTGGCGCACCAAAGCAAACCGAGCCTGCTCCTCACGATCCGGAATAAATAATAAAAGGCTGTGCGAAGAAATTTTGCACAGCCTTTCGGTTTTCATATCATTTACAATGACAATTGGAATACAATAGAGAAAGAACAAAATGGAAAACCGCCCTGACCCCGATGAACTGCTCAAACATGTAGAGTCCGAAGAGACACAACGCGGAAAATTAAAAATCTTCCTCGGTTATGTCGCGGGCGTCGGTAAGACATACGCCATGCTCGAAGCCGCACATCAACGCAAAGAACAGGGACTGGACGTGGTTGTCGGCTACATTGAAACCCACAAACGCGCTGAAACCGAAGAACTTGTTGCAGGGTTGGAAGTATTACCGCGCAAACAAGTGGAATATCACAATGTAACTTTGCCAGAAATGGATGTGGACGCGGTTCTCAAGCGCCGCCCTCAATTAGTTCTGGTGGATGAGTTCGCACACACCAACGCGCCTGACTCACGCCATCCCAAACGCTTTCAAGATGTGGAGGAAATCCTCGATGCGGGCATTGATGTGTACACCACACTCAATATCCAGCATCTCGAAAGTTTAAATGATGTTGTTGCACAAGTGACAGGCATCATCGTGCGCGAAACCATTCCCGACCGCGTGATTGATGAAGCATCAGAAATAGAAGTCATTGACCTGCCTCCCGACGAATTGCTCGTGCGTTTGCAGGAAGGTAAAGTTTATATCCCTGAGCAAGCCAGCCGCGCCATTGACAAATTCTTTCGCAAGGGCAATCTCACCGCCTTGCGCGAGATGTCCCTGCGCCGCGCCGCCGAACGCGTGGACGATCAAATGCGTTCGTATATGCAGACGCGTGCCATCTCTGGTCCATGGGCTGCGGGCGAGCGTCTTTTGGTTTGCATCAGTCCGAGTCCGCTTGCAGAAAAATTGATCCGCACCACGCGCAGGTTGGCGGATGAACTCAATGCCGAATGGTTTGCCGTGTATGTGGAAATTGCATCCAAGCCTGAGAATAATCTCGCTAATCGGGAACGCATCGGCCGAACCCTTCAATTGGCCGAGGAACTGGGGGCCAAGTCCATCACTCTGGCAGGACGCTCGATCCAGGAAGCAGTGCTCGATTATGCGCGTAAAAATAACATCACGAAAGTTGTTATCGGTAAGCCGCTTAAACCGCGCTGGCAGGAAATCGTCACCGGTTCCGTCGTGGACCAACTCATTTATGCCAGCGGCGATATTGACGTGTACGTCATCAGCGCGCGCACTGAACTATTAAAACCAACTGTGCCTAGCGAATGGCAGCCGCATCGCCCGGTTGGAAGATACCTGCTTAGTCTTGGTTTGGTCATAGCCTCCACATTACTTGGTTTCACCGTGCGCGGCAACCTTGAACCCGCGAACCTGGTTATGCTTTATCTCGCATCAGTGGTCATTTCGGCAATCTTTCTCGGCCGCGGCCCATCTCTACTGGCCGCGTTCGCAAGCGTGCTGGCTTTCGACTTTTTCCTTGTTCCGCCTTATCTAACTCTTGCCGTTAGCGACACACAATATCTCATCACTTTTGCAGTGCTTTTAATCGTAAGCCTGGTAATCAGTTCACTCACTGCGCAAGTCCGTGAACAAGCCGAAGCCGCCATTCAACGCGAATCGCAAACATCCGCTCTCTATAATCTCAGCCGCGACCTGACCTCTGCCACAGACCTTAATAATGTTGCCGATATCATCATCTCGCGCATTGGTCAGGCATTTGGCCGCGAAGTCGCTATCTTTCTGCAAGAAAGCGGGCGTATATATCTTTTTGCCAGTTCGCCGGACTATCAGCCGGACGAGAACGAACTCGCAGTGGCCGCATGGGCTTTTGAGCATGATCAGCTCGCAGGTCGAGGCACAGATACGCTGCCTGCCGCCAGCATTCGCTGTCATCCGCTGAAGACATCCAACGGACGGGTCGGCGTACTGGGAATCCGTCCAAAAGAATCAGGCAGTTTCCTTACATCCGAACAACGGCAAACATTGGCCGCCTTTGCAAATCAGGCCGCGCTCGCCATCGAACGCGCAAGTCTCGCAGAGCAGGCGCAACAAGCCGAACTTTTGCAAGCTACCGAAAAACTACAGACGGCGCTGCTTAACTCCATTTCACACGATCTTCGCACACCGCTCGTCGCGATTACAGGCGCGCTCAGCGCTCTCGACGAAGACAACGATGCGCTTGATGATTTATCGCGCCGCGCCCTCATCGAAAATGCCCGCAGCGAATCTGAGCGCCTCAACCGTCTCGTCGGCAACCTGCTCAACATGACGCGCATCGAAAGCGGCGCGATCAAACTCCATTTGGAACCGGGTGATGCGCAGGACTTAATTGGAACCGCTCTCGAACAACTTGGCAAACGCGTCGAACAACATCAAATCCAAGTGGATGTGCCCGCGAACTTCCCGCTCATCCCAATGGATTTCACCCTGATGGTACAAGTCATCGTAAACTTATTGGAAAATGCCGTGAAGTATTCGCCAAAGGATACGCTGATTGAAGTGTCCGCCGCTTTGAATGACTCCACCGCTTGCCTCAAAATCCTGGACCGTGGGGTTGGGATTCCATCCGATGATCTTTCCCGCATCTTCAACAAATTCTACCGAGTCCAGTGCCCGGAGAGCGTCAACGGCACAGGGTTGGGACTCTCCATCAGCAAGGGGATCGTCGAAGCGCACGGTGGGCAAATCCATGCCGCAAATCGCGAAGGCGGCGGCGCGATCCTTGAAGTTGAATTACCATTAGGCAAATGACCCTTGCAAATCAACGTGTTTTAGTTGTGGATGATGAAGCCCCCATTCGGCGATACTTGCGCGCAGCGCTTGGCGCGCAGGGACTTACCGTATATGAATCCGCTACAGGGTTGGAGGCAATCAACGCCGTCTTGAGTCACCGTCCAGATATCATCATTCTTGATTTGGGCTTACCCGATATTGATGGTATCGAAGTTACGCGCCGTCTGCGCGAATGGTCGCAAACGCCCATCATCATCCTTTCCGTTCGAGAATCTGAACAAGATAAGATCGCCGCCCTCGACGCAGGCGCGGATGATTACCTGACCAAGCCTTTTGGCACTGGAGAATTGCTGGCGCGAATGCGCGTTGCCTTGCGAAAGCAGACAACCAGCCCAAACGAACCTGTCTTTGAATTCGGCAGCTTGACCGTTGATTTTTCCCGCCGCCTTGTCATGATGGATGAAAAGGAAGTTCAACTTACCCCCACAGAATATGACCTTCTAAAAATTCTTGTCACCCATGCAGGCAAAGTCATCACCCACCACCAATTGTTGAGGCAGGTTTGGGGCGAGGGGTATAATGACATGCACATCCTGCGAGTCAACATCAGCAACCTGCGGGGGAAACTGGAACCCGATCCTACGCGCCCAACCTATATACATACTGAGCCTGGGGTGGGGTATCGTCTCAGAGTGTGAAATTGTTAATATTGACAATTTTTAAAATAGACTTTCATCATCACTCTTCCGCCCAAAACAAAGTGTGAAAAATATGTTCAATTGTGTTCATCCTGTCCTTGTGGATGTTATGGCGATTCAGTCAAGCCATGTTCCTGCGCGCCATCAACTGTGACGAAATATCGAAAGCAAATCCCCGGTCCTTTGCTTGACCGCATTGACATTCATATCGAAGCGCCGCGCGTGGACTATGAAAAAATTAAGCGGAATAAATTTTTCATTAATTGCATAACACGGACCTAATTTTGAAAACGCTCGCGAACTTTCGCTGCGATTTGCTTATCCGTCATCTTATCCACGGTTTCAATTGCAAGGATATGTGCTTTGAGTCCTTCGCTTTCGAGACGTTTTTCCAACTCACCTTTGGCTTCGCCGGGACCAAAGATCTGGATGGAGTCTGCATCACGAATAACAGCGACAACCTGGTCATAGTAGCTGTTAAGATGATTCCCAAATTTACGATCAGATACATCCTCGCCCGCGCTGCCTTCGGCTGCGTGGCCAGCAAATCGAACGTGTTTCTCCATGCCGGATGTGATTTTCTTTATTTCTTCACCTTCATCGGTAACAAGCACGACAACAGCTTTCCGATGGTCAATCCACAAACCTGCCTGTTTTTTCATAGGTATTCTCCTTATCCATGTCTGGGCGAACTGACTTTTTTGAAATCAATATATCCATGCTCAACGTTTGTATCAATCAACTGCACCCGTACTGGTTCGCCAACATCCAGCCCATCGAATCCCTGCACTAATTTGCCTTCAACAGGGATGTTAAGAAGCCTGACCCACGTCCCTTTTTCGGAAGCGCCAGTAACAATCGAATCAAACTGCTCTCCGATTCTTGCTTCAAGCAAAAGCGCCGCCGCCGATTTACCAACCTGCCGTTCGACTTTGTTCGCTGAATCTTCCGCTTCGGTGCAATGAGTCGCCAGGGCATCCAGTTCATCTTTACTATAAGGTACAGGCTTATTTTCCAGGGCGGCTTTTAATAAGCGTTGAGTAAGCAAATCGGGATAGCGGCGATTCGGAGCGGTTGAGTGGGCATAATCTTTTACCGCCAGACCAAAGTGGCCCGGCGCATTCCCATCGGGAAGTTCCGCAACATATTCGCCCGCGCCCAAAAGCTTGATGACCGCCAGGGATAGATCGGGGAATCGAACCGGATCCGCGACCTTTTGCTTGACGAGAAATTCCTCCAACATTTTTGAATCTGGAAGTTCTGGAAGTTGAAATTTGTAATCCGCGGCAATCTTAACGATCCGCTCCCAGCGTTTTGGAATGCGTACCACGCGGCGGATCGAAGGGAATTTGTTAGCCGAGAGATAGCGCGCTGTCACGCCGTTCGCCGCAATCATAAAATCCTCAATAATCTCTTTGGCGCGATTCTTTTCATCCACTTCAAGACCAGAGATTTGATCGCCGTCAAAAAGCGGTTTTGCTTGGATTGTTTCGAGACTAAGCGCCCCGTGGACATGCCGGAATTTTTTCATGCTTTGGGCGGCTTTGTCTTGCAGGCGAAGATTCTCAGCCAGTCCATTTACGGATGCAACTGCATCAGGTATCTTGCCATTTCCATCCAGCCATGCGGCTACGCTGTTATAAGCAAGCTTTGCCTGGTTGCGGACGGTTGCTCGGTAAATATTAGAATCCAGAAGCGAACCATCCGCGCCAACGATCATTTCAATGACGATTGCCAAACGATCTTCCTGGAAATTCAATGAGCTGAGATCGGTGGAAAGTTTTTCAGGCAACATGGGAAATATTTCGGCGGCAGTATAAACCGAGGTTGTATTGTTGCGAGCGTGATCGTCAATGGCTGAGCCTTTCTTTACCAGCGCATCCACATCTGCGACTGCGACCAGAATCTTTACGCGATTATCCGTCATTGCCTCGGCAACGCTAAGTTGATCCAGATCACGCGAGTCGTCGTTGTCAATGGATGCCCAAAGAAGCTTTTGCATAGCTCGAATGGTTTTGCTATCGCCTGTCGCCGATACTTGAAGTTTACCGAGTTCCGCGAGCGCATCGCCGGAAAAATCAGGGAGTAAGCCTCGTTCGAGCATTACCCGATGGGCAATGCCCTGTAAAATGGCACGATCATGTTTTTCATTGGTATTCATGGCATCTCCTTCTTTCGCATGTTCGTAATTTTCCAATTGGTCATCTACCCGATGTGACTGAACCAGACATTATTTATTTCGCCATGGTAATACTTTCTTTATCCTGTCATCTCATCAAGTAACTTACTGACGCGTTTAACCCTCTGTCGATTGGCTTCATGCTCCGCTACGCGTTTATGGAATTCATCTTCATCTATGACCACGATGTCGGGCGGGTTTTGAGCGGAAAGTTGTAAGACAGCATCATCCTTAAGTTTAATATCGTCAAAGACCTTCAAGAAAGCCCCCACAACCTGACGCACGAATGTTTGATCGTCAATGATATCCACAGGCGGGGCTGGTACAACCTGCGCGCGATCGCTGTAAACCACCCTGACCAGAAGTTTGCCGTTATCAATGAAGGGGAAGTCTATGTGCGTCGGTAATTTATCAAGTGAGCCGCGGTCCAGGATAAAGGCATAGCGCAGACCATCGCTGTTACAGGATACCACCTGCACTTGCAGTTCATCTGCAAGATCACGTAATAAGCGTGGATCAAAGTAATTACTGAAGAGGATTGATGTATGCGTTGCAATATATCTGTTGTTGAGTATGCCAAACAACACTACCATCCCAGTATCTGGATCCTGGGTTAATCGCCAGCGTTTAAATCGCGGCAACAATCCCCATTTTGTCAGAACTGTCGATACCTGAGCCCTGATTCGCCGTGCCTTTTGATTGAAATGATGTGGATCATTTGTTTGTGGCGTTATCATCTTCATTCTCCTCATCACTGCTTTGCAGTTTATCCTTGACTTCATCAAGCCACTGGTTTACCTGATCAGACGGCTGTGTAAGTTGATAGCGGTTCTCAATAATATCACTTTCAAGATATGGCAATGCATCGTCATGATGATGTATGACTTCAGCCGCTGGCGTTGGCAGCTTGTCAACAGGATTTTCGAGAATCAGTTGACGGTTCTGCTGTATCTTCATCCAGCGCCAGAATCCCCAAAGGCACAGACCCGCAAATATTACAACGAAGACCGGCAGACACCACATCCATAGGAATGCAAGCGGACCCTGTCTTTGTCTTTGTTCCTCGCGCTGACGCGACTGGTCAGTGTACCATTGCGAGGTGGCGACCGCAGATTGAGTTTGTGTAGAGATAAGGTCGGCGATAACCGTTTGAGTGCCAGCGGCAAGATCATTCCTATTTTGCTGTGTCAGCATGGCTTCTGCGTTCTGTGTCCCCACCGCCTGTGTTCCTTGCAGATCGTACTGTGCTTGAGTCTGCCGGGCAGCATCCTGGGCAAGCGCGGCGCCCTGCGTTGCCCCGGCTGAATTCAAAGTCGCCTGTGCATTGGCGCGCACAATTTCAGCGGTAGCCGCTATCTGTGCCGCAATGACATTGGCGCTGTTTTGATCCTGAGTTTGGGCTGCCATCAATGTTGCATTGGCAGAATTCAAGGTTGCCTGTGCGTTGGCGCGCAGGATTTCGGCGGTAGCCGCCGCCTGATTATCAGCGTTATTCTTCTCCTGAGTCAGCGCGGCTGCCAGAGTTGCCTGAGCGCACGCCTCACAAGAATCGCTTACTTGAGGCGTTGACATTGACAATTGCATTCCTACCTCAAGCGGAGATGGAGTCGCCGTCATTCCATTACATGCAGCCAGGATTAGCAAACCCAATATCAATGTCCAAATAATGGTAAAACGTGGATAATGGCGCATTGAAGTTTTTCTTACTTCGCGTTGGATTGCGAAATTTCCTTGACCATTTTGGCGGTTTTTTCCGGCTGGTCAGCGCGTGTCGCCACGTCTGCCTGGGCAATGATCCCTACAATTCTATTGTCGTTATCCACGATAGGAATACGGCGCAATTGATGCTCAGCCATTGCATCCAGTGCTTTCTGCAAATCATCTTCAGCGCGGCAGGTCACTACCTTGCGCGTCATTACTGCATCTACTTTTGTGGATTTGGCGTCAAATAATTCGGCTACGACCTTTAAAGTCAGATCGCGATCAGTCACGATACCGACTAATTTTTTGGTCTGTTCGTTCTCAATCACAGGTATCGAACCAATGTTTTCGCGTTTCATCAATCCCGCTACTTTTTCCACCGTGTCATTTGGCAGACAGCAGACCGGGTTTTTCGTCATTACTTCATTACACTTCTTCATAAGAATTCTCCTTCAAAGCTTGATATTTAAATTACCGATTTTATTACAGGTAGCCAATCAAAAATAGTATTATCAGAACTACAACGATGGTGTATAACATTGAAAACCTCCTTTCTTGTAATGTGTATAGCGCAAATCTACGCGATCCCCAACAGTCTCAAAATAACGAGAATGATCACGATGACAAGCAGGGTGTGGATGACATTGCCGCTACGCGGAAAGCCAGAGAAGACATTGGGCCCGAAATATCCCAGCAGCCATAGTATCAGCAGAATTACAATAACAGTGTATAACATTTGAAATCTCCTTTTTTGATTTGTTCGTTCTACAACTCATCATACAATAAACACTCCCCAGCCGCATCCATCAGCCGGGGAGTGTTTATCTCCGCCACTTGGGGGAGGCTCTAAAGCGCCGCGATTTAACCTGTCAGCCGCCGCGTTGTGTTTCCTCCCAACAAAAAGGTCAGCAGAAACCCAGCAGCAAATCCGCCGATGTGTGCCATGTAAGCCACGCCGCCTGTGTCGGATGTTTGTGCAATCGAACCAATTCCGCTAAAGAATTGCAGAACAATCCACAGCCCGATCACGATCAGCGCGGACACTTGAATGACTTGTTGCCCTTGCAATACGCGGACTTTTCCCTGTGGGAACATCAAAATATAAGCGCCGAGTACTCCAGCAATCGCGCCTGACGCGCCCAAATTCGGCACGTCCGATCCGATACTGAACATCAATTGCGCAAAAGTTGCCGCAAGCCCGCAGAGCAGATAGAAGATGATGAACTTGGTGTGACCAAAACGGTCTTCCACATTGTCGCCGAATATCCACAAGTAAAGCATGTTGCCTCCCAAATGAAGCCACCCGGCGTGCATGAACATGGATGTGAAGAGCGTTGGAAAATCACCGACAGGATTGGCGAGGAAGCGGCTGGGGATAAAAGCCCACTTCATAATAAAAGCGTCGCCACCGCTCATCTCTATAAAGAAAAACAGCGCGTTTAGGACGATCAAGGCATACGTGACCAGTGGAACAGTTCTGCGTGCGCTATCATCATCACCGATTGGAAACATAAGATTTATCTCTTTTCTTGCTTTGCAAATAGAGGGCAGCCAAATAGATGCCGCTCTATTTGCAGCAGATACAAACTAATTTCCGGGCGCAGTAAACACAGCAGGGACGCAGGTAAAGCCCAAGCCTATCGAATACGAGTCTTTCACGCCATCTTGATTTGGATTGAACTTACCAGATGCATCAAGCAGGTCCATATCGGGAGAAACCGCGATCATCAACAAGGGATTGTTCTCAAGTTCTTGTACGGTAATTATCCCATTCTGGTCTGCGTCGAAGACTTTCAGGAGAGCGCTTGCTCCAGCCTGATCTGCTTTGTTAATTAAAGTGAGTCCGTCAGCGATTGCTGGAAGAAGCTTTCCGCGGAACTCCTCGTCGGTCACGCCGCCGCCTAATTTACCGTTGGCGCAACCCTTCGCGCTTAAGTCGGCTTCGAGACGTACGCCGATCAAGTCAACAGTAACCAACTGTCCCAGCAGAAACATCTGGACTCGCGCCGTGCCCGGTCCGCCTGTGAAGTGACCGTTCGTAAGCGAGCCTGCAATCGGCGGGGTGACAGGCGCGGCGGAATCAATCGTGAACTTGTCAGCGCCGTCGAAGTTGGGCGCCGACTGGGTCTTTTGTCCCAGGAAAATTGACCACGAAACGCTCGTATCGTTCAGGGGATCATTCGCCTTCACCATGTGAAGCGAAACCACCTGACCGGAATTAACGGCTTTGTCAATGGTTGACTGTAATTCAATGCCCGGGGCTGTAGACGTGAGCAAGGTAAGCATTTCTCCGAACTTGTTATCTGGTTTCTGTTGTGAATCCCCGTCCACGTTTAGCGCGAACGCTTGTGTCTGTTCCTGTGTTGTCGGCATTATCAGTTTGTTGGTGACGAAATAATATTCCACACCTGTAACAGGCGGGACCACGGCAGTCTGTGTCGGCATGGGCGTGGGCGCTGGCTTTAGTAGCGCGCTGCAAGCCGCCAACAACAATAAAATCAAGCTGGCGCTTGCAATAACAAAAACATTTTTAATCTTCATGGTTGATCTCCTTTTTTATTTGTCTGTATCCAATCCATCATATAACAAACGCTCCTCAGCCGCATCCATCGGCTGGGGAGTGTTCTTCTAGCCCACTTGGGGGAGAACTATAATTCGATATTATCCGGGTTTATATCAGGGCGATGCTTGCGCGCCAACTAGTGATACGCCTAATATCCCATAACAATCCTTGAAGTCCATTGGACACCGCTTTAATTTTCTTCCTCTTCATGGTCTGACTCTTTGACCTTCGTAGATTGCCATCTTTTATGAGCAGACTTAATTTCCTCTGCTGTGTGGATATTACAAGCCACCAGCGGGCGTCGGTCATCCTGTATGATGTGTCCGCCGGGACTGGTCACGGTGCAATCCAGCAAATCACCTTCCGGGGTATACACGACAAGAATATTGAATAATTTAGCGCATACGATGCAGCCATGTATTTCGACCGCGTTTTTATTTTTAGACATGTTACCTCTCACAGACTTGATTTATTACCGGCGCCTTGAACCGGCAATTGCGCCCAAAATGACAAACAGGATTGCCACTCCAATCAGGAAGCCAAGGTTATACTGGCTTCCATCGTTGTGGACCTCGTACATCTGCACATTCGGATTACTAAATGAAACCACAAGCGTTACCGGAGAGATGATCCCATGCCAGATTCCCATCATGATGCTTGCAACATGCTTGTTTGCATCGGCTTTATTGACAAGCGGATTCGGTCCTGGCGCATTGACCTGTAAGCTTACACCGGGCACATTGATTTGACCGTTGGGAGCGGGCGTACCGACTTGTGCCGGGACAGGCGTATTGATTTGTCCGATGGCGCCGGGAGTACAACCCGCGATAATTACCAGCATCGCGGCTATCAAAATGAAAACTAATAGTTTTTTCTTCATCATCTCACCTCTTACTTTGGCGTCACGGTCACAGTTACAGTCATGACACAAATAGTACGACTGCTGGAGACGATTGCCCATGTAGTGTTGTAAATACCAGGCTCGTTTGGAGCGATCATGCCCACAGTGATTTTTCCGCTTCCTCCATTTTTGATGGTTTGGGCGAAATCATAAATATCTTGCTGGTTCATCTTTGTGCCGCTGATAAACTTGTAATCTACCGAAGCCGGAAGCCAATCTTCCCCGCTGGTATTCTTGATTGTCCAAACTGCGTCAAAATTACTGCGGACTGTGATTGAATTCTTAGGTTCAGTAATTGTCACCACACAAGAGTTCCCTGCAGGCAGCGCAGTTGCAACCGGGGTGTTGACAATTGCCACAGTTGAGGTTGTGACGGCAACCCAAATGGCTTGACCAAAAAGATTACCTTTGTCATTTTGAACCTGCCAGAAGCCCTGATAAGTTAATGGATCAGTCGGAGCGGTCAGGGCTACGCTCAAATCAATCGTCTGACCAGGCGCGACATTCGCTGGAATATTGATCGGCAGTCCACCCATTTGCGCGGCTGTGACATTTCCGTAAGCGTATACCAAACGGTAATTCGGCGTCCATGCACAACTGCCTGTGTTTTGCACACGCCAAGTTTTAACAAATAATTCTCCGGGGTTGACGAATGGCGGGTTTTTCATGTTGTTATCGCCATAGGTTACATCCGCGACGAATTTCATTCCGTCCACGCAAGCGAGCGGAGCGACAACCGTCGGGACAGGGAAAATTAGAGCGGCGGGCGGAATTGGGGTGGACAAAGCCCCGGTAACGCCACTTTGAATATACTGTTGAATAAAGCTTAGCATCGTCCCGTCTGTGAGCATTTCATCCATCACCCGATCTATCTCTGCTTTTAAGCGCGGTGTTCCCAATCGCATTGCAATTGCCAGGTCTTGCTCATGGAATCCTTTCCCGACCACGCGCAGGTTCTGCTGGGAACCGTAATAATTGGCTGTCGCCTCGCCAAGCAGTACCACGTCGACGCGGTTTGCGATCAGGTCTCGCACAGATTCGTCAGTTTGCATGTAACTTAACAATTTATCCGCGCTCATCAACTTGGTGTCAACCAGCAAGGTTTGCACCATCTTTTCATACGTAGTGCCTCGCCGCACGCCAACGCGGAAGCCCGCCAGTTGATTAAAATCGGTGATGTTCGGTACGAGCGTGTCATTTCTTGCCAGAATGGCAGTTTGGTTGACATAATAAATTGGCGAAAACGACATTTGGGTGGCGCGTTCGGGAGTAATCGCCATGGCGGCGATGGCAAGATCAATCTGGTTGATCTGCAACGCGCCGGGAAGTCCTTCAAAAGCATAGTTCTGGATTTCAATTGGAATTTGCAGGCGGCGCCCAATTTCCTCGATTACGGCAATGTCAAGACCGACTACTTGAAAATTAGGATCAACAGAGCTAAAAGGCGGGTAATCCCAGGATGTGCCTACTACAATTTTTTTATTTGCTACAATACGATCCCAAACATCGTCGCTCTGCGGAGCGGCGCTTGTTGCGCCCGCCGCAAGTATTACAGTAGGCGTGGAAATTACGTTTGGGTTAGGCATTGTGCCTGGCGCATAGCAGGACATAAGGGTCATGCTTACGATAACGAACACTGGCAAAATTCTTAGTAAAAGTGATTTCATATTTACGTCTCCATATAACAAATTATTCGGGTTGCCACATTCTGAGAACTGCTTGATTTGGATAGAATGCCAGCATGAATTCATCTTACAATACAAACTCCCCAGACACATCATGCGTCTGGGGAGTGTTATTCTCCGCCACTTGGGGGAGAAACATATTTCATTGTTAAATGACCCAGGTTGTGTTTTCAAGTTATCACCGCAGACCATTTCAGATATATTTCCGTCATTGTCTTCCATGTTGGAAGACAATCTCACCATACCCGTGTTGCCTATGGTTTTGGTGTCGCCAGCGGATTTTGTATAGGCTGACCAGCATTGGCGCCCTGATAATAGGGGAAGGTCACCGGCAGGTCAAAACCAAAATACGCGGAGACGCGCGCCACAATCTCGCCCTTGATCTGCGCTCGGCGCGTGTTGTACGCTTTGACGGCATCATTCCAATCTGTGCCAGCCAATTGAATTGTGTTCATGGCTTCATCAACGGTATCGCCAAGCGCCAGGGTAACTTGAGCATCTGGTACAGGTGGAGGCGCCTGGGTAATGGCGTTGACATATAGCGTAAAGCCCTGACCTACGCCATCGGGTAATGCGCCTTTGCCCTGCAGATCGTTCAAGTTCAGCTTGGTCGGATCCAATGGCTGTCCATTTGCGTCGCGATAATTATTCAACAGGTTGGTCAACGCATCCGCTTGCGAACGGAAGTTACCGGTCCATACCTCGCCGCTGTTGCTGACCGCGTCGTAATAATCCTTTGTGATCTGCGTTTTGGCCTGAATTTTGGCATACTGTGTGTCTGTCACCAGTTGGAAATTAGCCGCCGCGGATTGCACACCCTGTACCAGGGCAACCAACTCGTTGTATTCCGTCGTGCCTGAATTCACAACGCCGCAACCGGTTGATCCAACGAATACAACAACCATTGCAAAAATGGAAATGATCTGTTTAATGGAACGTTTCATGTCTTAATCTCCTTATGCATTTTTAATTGCCACGCCCGGAACGACCACTGCCGCTGCCGCCGCGTGTTGACGAACCGCCCCTGCCTCCGCCCCAACCGGAAGGAAACCTACTTCCACTGGAACCCGAGCCGGGGGAATTGAAGCCGATCCCGCTGCGCGCTAACTTTGGAAGCATCCACAGCAGAAATAACAGGAAGGGGATGCCGATGCACAGCAGACCGCAGATGGACAAAATACCCAGCGGCCCGGAAGGCAACGAGGGCAGGTTAATTGTCTCCGGAGTCGATGTGAGAGAAATCAAAGGCGCGTATTTATTGCGCGCAACCGTATTGAATCCCTGTACTAGCGTCACTAGCGCCTGATCCATGCTGTGGGTGGATTGGTAGGTGTCCTCAGCGGAGCGATTGAGAGTCGTCAGCTCGGATGCGGTGAGCGCTGATAGACCCAATCCCACGCCGTAATGCACATCGATACGAGTGGGTTCAACTACGATCAAAAAGACAAAGCCATTATCCTTGCGCTCGCCCGTTGGCTGGCCAAGCTGCATGTAACGCAGGAAATGTACGGCACAGTTAACCCGGTTGCCAACTTGTTCCTGCGGAAGGATGAGGATCATCGTCTGTGCGATTAAATCTGCATTTAGCTTGTCGAGAATTGTATCCACCTCGATCACCGCGTTTTCTGTGGCATAGTTCTGCCAGTTTACCGTCCAATGTGCCTGCTGCAGATCGTAAGTGAAGCCATAATCTGGAGCGGAGCCATTGCCACAAAGGGGCGCGGCAAAAGCCGCGCCAGCGCTGACCGGGGTCAAATAGACCGAAAGGCTTAACAACGCTATAACCGTTGCGACACCCATAACGGTCAACGTGATGCCCCGCCGGGCTATGTTACGATCTGCCATAGCTATAGTCATTTCGAAAATTGTTCTTTCTTGTATTCTTGCTCGGCATTAATTGCGCCTCTTTTGCCACCATGTTATTCAGTCTTGTAATATGGATGAAGAGGCAGCCTGTCTGACCGCCTCTTCCATTTTCAACAAAGCGCCGGTCTATATAATCCCCAACAGCCTCAAAATAATGAGGATGACGGCTATAACGACCAGAGTGTGAATCCAACTGCCTGTCTTCGGGAAGCTTGGGCTTATGTTTCCACCCAAAAAGCCAAGCAGCCACAGAATTACTAGAATTACGATGATAGTCCACAACATGAGATTTCTCCTTTTGAGTTATTTGCTAACTCATCTTACAACGAACACTCCCCAGACACATCATGCGTCTGGGGAGTGTTATTCTCCGCCACTTGGGGGATAAGACTAAATATGGGTGATGAGTAACACCAGGGTAAACTCGGCCATTTGATACTGGCAGGGCTAGCCAGGTGGAACTATAACTCTTCCAGAATGAACGTAATCTTCAACTGGACCCGATATTCCGTGATTTGTCCTTTGGCATCAATTTTGATCTGCTGATTCTCGACCCATGCTGACTTGATATTCTTAAGTGTTTTTTGAGAGCGCGCGACGCCCATCTTTATCGCATCATCAAAACTCTTCGGTGAAGACACAATGATTTCAGTTACCTTTGCGACTGACATGGAAAACTCCTTTTGTTTGGTTTGCATAGATTTCAGATTATTTTATGACCTGAAGGACAAGTATGTCCCAACGGCTACGAACGGCAAGAGCAGCATAAACAACTTCGGGAAGCACCCGCTCTTCGATTTGTTACCGCCGGTCATCCCCTTAATACGGTCATCCGTCCCTTTATTGCCTCTGGTCATCTTTTTTTCTTGAATATTTTGCCGCTGACCTTTTCCCTTATCAAGCCGCTCTTCCCGACCAGGTTTTTGAGCGCGAGCTTGCTTTGAAGAATGTACCTTCTGTTCCTTATTTACATTCCTGGACTCTGATTTTTTAGCCATTGTCTCTCCTTTTCCTTACTCTTTATCATTGTATGGCATTCACTGCCTGACAACATCCATCGACCGGGGAGTGTTATTCTCCGCCACTTGGGGGAGGAAAAAGATGGCTGTAAAAATTTTGTTACTTCAACTTCGCTAAAATGGAATTCCAATCAGGTCCATTGGGCATGATAAAGAGACATTTTCCATTACTGAGTTCAGCCCATTTCTCGCCAATCATTTTCTTTTCTTTGGAATCATCATTGCTCCAAAGATGTTCCCCTTTGTATTCGACAACAAGAAATTTTCCATTTGTTAACTCACAGACAAAGTCGGGATAAAACTTGTCTGTTGATGTTTGAAGCCAGAATGAAAACTTTGCATGTCCGTCAAGGTTGCGAATCCAGCGTTTAACTTTGGGATGTGTGTCCAGTAATCGGGCGCATTCGAATTCTTCGCCTTCGGGTTTTAGATCGCCAATAACTTGATAGTAATGATTTTTGAAATTGTGCTGGTGAAGCGTGTTGATGGCAGGATATGGATAATCTTCAGGGTGGAAAGTAAAGCATTTTTCAGGTGTAACAACCAATTGATAATCTTTTGTTGAAAAAAGGAAATCTTGAAAGGCTTGATTCTCTACCTGATTTTGGTATTCCTTGATTTTTTTACGCGCCGCTTCGCGCAGACGATATTTCTCGCGCCAAAGATCGCTTAATGTCCAACGGCGATTTTCCAACAAACGCTCAACCATGCCCAACAGGAAAATCTTCGATTGGTCTTGCGTGATGGATTTATGAACAATACTTTTATCCAGCCAGTTGGCAAGAGTTTCTTTGGTGGCTTTTTGATCGGCGGAAATAAGATAGGCTTGCGCATGTACTTCACTGATAAAGTTGGTCTTGACCCTGCCTGCGTCGCTAATATCAATTTCAACGCTCATGTTATCGAGTGACTCTTTCGGGAATTCTTCTTCCGACAGATATGGGTCGCATTTGGCAAGGACTATTTGATGTTCCATGAAGAAACTTTCATCGAATTGTTCGAGCAGTTTGCCTTGCTTCACCGCCAGAACGGGAATCGAGAAAGGCGTTTTCTTGATTTGCTCACGAGATTCGTCTTCTTCAGCAGGCGGATTAAACAATGGCGTATCATTTCCCAATAGCCAGGGCTGGTTTGTTGTAGTACGGATCAGGTCTTTGGCTTCCTGTTTTTCAAAGCCGTTATTGACAAGCGCATCCTGTAACGCTTTGGCTGTTTCGCCGAATTTCAAGGAGGAGACATAAGCGTAGGCATGGTTGAGTTCGATATTTTCTTTTTTAGTTACATTAGGCAGGCGTAACACACGCCCTAAAATTTGTTCAACTGCTGTGGCTGAATTCATTTCGGCGACACTGCATAGAATGTAGGCAAAAGAACAATCCCAGCCTTCGCGCAGGGCTTGTTTGGTGATGATGTAACGCACGGAGCAATCTTCGGCAAATAAGTCAATGCCTTCGATTTCATATTCTTCGCCTGTCGCTTTTTTGATCTGGTCTTCGGGGATTTGATTGTCTTTTATCAAACACTGCTTGACCATCTCCACTGTGATGGAAGATTTGCCTTTGTAGGTGGGTTGTGCCTGCAACAGCAAAATGGGACGGATATATTCGCCCGTTTTTGCGCGCTCTGCCCGCGTAAGAGATTCGAGTTGATTGCGTTTGCCAACGGATTGGGCAATTGCCACATTCCAATCCTGCTGAGTTTCAAGATAGATGGGAAGTTTAATCATGCCTTCTGCTTTGAGTTCAGCCGCAGAGACCGTGTGCAAGACATTGCTTGGATGTCCTTCCTTCGCGGGCGTGGCGGTGAATTCGATAATACAGGAAGGTGAGAAACGGGAAAGGGTCGTAAATGAAAGGTCGGTTCGCGCGTTGTGCGCTTCATCTACAATCACAATCGGACGGTGCAGGGCAAGCACATTTGAAAGGGAATAAATTGGCGCGCCGTTTTCGTGCTTTTCCAATTTCGCAAGTTGTTGTGGTTTCAAACTCGATGGGAAATGCCCCATCAGCGAGCCGTTCTGATCGTAAAATTTTCGGTTGGAGGTTTCTTCGACGCGCACGGCTTGCATAGTTGAGACAATGACTGTTACGCCGTTGAGTTGCGAAGGCTGGACAGACAACGCTTCGCTCATATCCAATACTGTGACATTCGACCCAATCGTTTCCAAAGCCTGACGATACGGATGTTTCTTGTTTTTCAAGGCATTGATTGTTTGAGTCAAAATTGCATTGGAAGGAACCAGCCAGACAATCAAAGGTTCGTCTGTTTGCAAATATTCACGCGCCGCAATTTCAACGGAGTATGCGGCAACCAAAGTTTTCCCACCGCCTGTGGGTAGGCGCAGACAAACATAAGGCAGATCGGGCAGTTCAGGCGCAGGGATATAAGGAACGCTCAAACCAAACTTCTCAATCGTAATTTCAGAGAAGGCAAAATGAGGTTTTTTATATTGCACGCAGGCGCGGAAGAAATCGCGTAAGGTAGTGAGTGTTCGAAGTTGAAAGTCTTTGAGTTGCATATCGTTTCCTTATGTCGCTGCGAGGAGCGCTCTTGCCCTTTGCGACGAAGCAGTCTCCTGTTAATGGGGGTTGCTTCGACGGAAGAACACCGTCTCGCAACGACATTACGAAATTTTTATCTCATACGGAACTTGCTTGAAGGTAATGCCCAAACTTCGCAAGGTATTCTCGCTCAATAGCGAACCATTCCCATAAATAACCTTTGCGCCGTCATGCTCTGGCAGTTCTGCCAGCAATGCGCGCGTAAGCACATTACCGCCGTCGCGGGATTTATCTTTCATCACACCGTTATAAAGCAGGTACACCGCCACGCCGTTATGAATGCCCAATAATGGGAAACGGCTTCCCCCTCTCCTTTTAGGAGAGGGGCTAGGGGTGAGGTCAAGCGGCATTCCCGTCTCTGTGAAATACACATGCCGCGCCAAATCTTCGTAGGTGACTTCCTTTTGTACCTGACCATCGGCATTGAACAACGGCTCGCCAAGCGTGCAGAAACGAAAGCCGCCGCCCAAGCCTGGAATTCTGCTATACCCATTTGTCGCTCGCTTAAGTCTTTCGGCAGTGATTGTTTTAGAAATTTTTTGATCCATTTCAATCAGGATAAATTTTCTTTGTCCGCCATCCTCTGAGTTTTGCTTTAATACAGCATGTCCAGTAGTTCCACTGCCAGCAAAAGAATCTAACACTAAATCATCTTGGTTAGTAGCGATTTGCAAAATTCGTTGAATTAAGCGAGTTGGCTTTGGCGTATCAAAAGAAATCTCGTCAGGGAACAGTAGTTTTATTTCAGCTTTTGATGTGCGGTTACTACCCACATCTTGATGTGTCCATATCGTTTCGGGCGGCCTCCCAGTAGTGGTATCGCTATAAATTCTAAAGTATGGCGACCAACCATTTTTTGCTTTTACCCACTCAATTCTTTCCTTTTCATCTTCAACTTTTTCCTTACTCCATCTCCACGCACCATCACTTCCGTCTGTTTTTTTAGGAAACACTTCTGTTTCATCTGGAGCAATAATTGCATAGTAAAGGTTTGGTCGTGCTATTCGAGAATCACCTTGCCCGCCCATAGCACGAAGTGGCTTCAAATAATATGAGCGACCAGAATTGTCAGTTTTTTTGTAATGTTCTCCAATTCCCTCAAATAACCTGTTGATATTTAATAAGTCAATGCTCTTTGCATACATAATTAAATGATCGTGCCGTAAAGAAAAATACTTGGAGTCCATTTTAGGACTATCAGATTTTTCCCAGACAACATTGGCAACAAAATTTCTTGAACCAAAGATTTCATCTAAAAGCGAACGTGCATGATGAACTTCGTTGTCATCCAAATTTATCCATATACTGCCATCTTCGCGCAACATCTCACGCAATAAAACCAAACGCGGGTACATCATGCACAGCCACTTGTCGTGTCGGCTTAAGTCTTCGGCTTCACCGCCCACTGTTTTACCAAGCCATGATTTCATTTCAGGGCTGTTGACGTTGTCGTTATACACCCAGCCTTCATTGCCCGTATTGTAAGGCGGGTCAATGTAAATACACTTCACCTGTCCCGCGTAATGAGGCAGCAGGGCTTTCAACGCCAGCAGGTTATCGCCTTGTACCAGCAGGTTTTCACTCTCCTCATCGCCTACTGAGCGTTTTGGGTCACAACGCAGGAGATGAAAAGGCACTTCTTTATGATGGTTTACGACAGCGTCTTTACCAATCCAATTGAGGGTGGGCATGTGTTTTTCCTCTTGCGCCAAGTATACAGGAAATTGAGTCAAAGTTGACAGTCATCTTTACCCTAAAGAGCGCTTCCAGATGACAGTCACTTTTAAAGTGACTGTCATCTGGCTTTTTACTGACGGGTTCAAACCTGTCTGGTCTCACACCGGAAGGCTCGGTAGGCATACTTGAAGGCTCGGTAAGCTACTTGAAGGCTCGGTAAGCATACTTCAAGGCTCGGTAGGCATACTTGAAGGCTCGGTAAGCATACTTCAAGGCTCGGTAGGCACACTTGAAGACTCGGTAAGCATACTTCAAGGCTCGGTAGGCATACTTGAAGGCTCGGTAAGCATACTTGAAGGCTTGGTAAGCATACCGGAAGGCTCGGTAGGCATACTTGAAGGCTCGGTAAGCATACCGGAAGGCTCGGTAAGCACACTTCAAGGCTCGGTAAGCATACTTGAAGGCTCGGTAGGCACACTTGAAGGCTCGGTAAGTGGGAAACTTTGAAAATTTCCAAAGCGCCTTGACAAATTTGGGGGTTTTACGGGATAATGTTGAAAGTTCTGGGGGAAACGATCCCCTGGAATAAATCTTATTTTCAGGAGGATCAGTTTTATGCCCGGAAAGCCCTACCCAACAGATGTGCTCGAACAAGCCCAAAGCGTCCTGGACGCCTGGAATCAGATGGACGACGATCTGACCTATGGAACTGTCACCAAAGCCACATTGACAGCCAACATCGCGCAAGCCGTCCCGATCCTATCTCAGATGAACGCACTCGAAGCGCAGCTCACCGACCTGCGCAACCAGCGCGACGCGCTCTATGCGGAGATCTGGGACAAGGTCAAACGCGTGCGCAACGGAATCAAA